>Ga0208253_1000466_pt1 | contig 16693 bp, 16 predicted proteins | sample CryBogCBE10Oct08_FD_184573 | JGI IMG/M metagenome (GOLD analysis project Ga0208253, IMG submission 184573) | Freshwater microbial communities from Crystal Bog, Wisconsin, USA - CBE10Oct08 (SPAdes) | ecosystem: Environmental > Aquatic > Freshwater > Lake | place: Crystal Bog, Wisconsin, USA...
TTCGCATCGAAGGTGAAGATGCTGCCAAGCGCGATCGCTTTATGGCGCAGATCCGCGAACGCGGTGTTGGTTGCGGCGTCTACTACCCAACACCGATCCACCGTCTTCCATCTTTCAAACTCCAACTTGATCTCCCTGAGACTGAAAAGGTGATCAAGGAGTGCGTATCGCTGCCTGTTCACCCATCACTATCCAAGTCTGATCTCGAGAAGATCGTGACGGTCGTTAATGATGTGGCGGCAAAGCTCTAAAGGGCTCCATCAATATTGCTGCAGTAAAGCAGATAAATTCGCAGATTAAATAACCAAGGAGAAATAGTGACGCAGAAGCTTCGAGCAGGGTTGGTCGGTCTAGGCATGATGGGCCGTCACCATGCACGTGTTCTCAGTTCGCTCGATGGCGTTGAGCTCGTTGCAGTCTCCGATCCCATGGGCGATCCACATAACGTTGCTGGTGGTCGTCCCGTTCTCTCCTCTGTCAAAGAGTTGATCGCAGCAGGAATTGATTATGCAATGGTTGCAGCTCCTACGGCATTCCATGAAGATCTCGCTCTTGAATTAGCCGACGCTGGCATTCATGCACTGATTGAGAAGCCGCTTGCCGTTGATACTCCTGCAGCGCAGCGCATTACTGCAGCATTTAAGGCGAAGAACCTCGTTGGCGCTGTTGGCCATATCGAGCGTTACAACCCAGCTCTTCAGCAACTTCGCGCCCGGCTTGATGCTGGTGAACTCGGTAACGTCTATCAGATCGCTACTCGTCGACAAGGTCCATTCCCTGCTCGTATCGCAGATGTCGGTGTCATTAAAGATCTTGCGACGCACGATATCGATCTCACCGCATGGGTTGCTCGCTCTGCCTTTAAATCAGTGTCAGCACGTACTGCACTTAAATCCGGACGTCCTCATGAAGATATGGTCGCCGCGGTTGGTGAGCTCGAGAATGGAATCATTACGAATCACCTCGTGAACTGGTTAACACCATTTAAAGAGCGCCTCACAATTGTCACTGGCGAGCGAGGAACATTTGTCGCCGATACCCTCACCGCAGACCTCACCTACTATGCAAATGCATCTGTCGATACAGAGTGGGATTCAGTCGCTGCCTTCCGTGGCGTGAGCGAGGGCGATGTAATTCGGTATGCCTTTGCAAAGCCTGAACCACTCAAGACCGAGCATGAAGCCTTCCGCGATGCCGTCCTGGGACTGCCTGGTGCAGTAGATCGCATCGTCACCATGGAGCAAGGGCTTGCTACCGTTGCAGTCGCCTCTGCCATGATCGATTCAAATAACAAGAACGAAGTGATCACATTTAATCAGAATGGAAAGGCGAACTCCTCGCTATGAAGATCGCAGTAGTCGCTCTCGGCAAGATCGGACTCCCGTTAGCCGTTCAATTTGCAAAGAAGGGCCATCACGTCATTGGTTGTGACGTCAATCAAAACACTGTTGATCTCGTCAACGCTGGCACTGAACCATTCCCAGGTGAGGCCCACCTCGATCACTATTTAAAAGAGGTTGTAGCCTCCGGCCACCTCACTGCAACAACTGATACCACCGCAGCAGTTGCCCAAAGCGACGCTGTCGTCGTGGTTGTTCCGCTCTTCGTCGATAACGATGGCGTCCCCGATTTTGGCTGGATGGATGATGCAACAGTAAAGATCGCTGCAGGCCTCAAGCCTGGAACTCTCGTCTCTTATGAAACGACTCTCCCAGTTGGTACAACTCGTACTCGTTTCGCACCGGCCCTTGAAAAGGGTTCTGGCCTTACTGCTGGTAAAGATTTCTCACTCGTATTCTCACCTGAGCGCGTACTGACAGGCCGCGTCTTCGCAGATCTCCGTAAATATCCAAAGCTTGTGGGCGGGATTGATGAGAAGAGCACCGCGCATGGCATTGAGTTCTACAAGGCCGTTCTTGATTTTGATGATCGCCCTGATCTCGCCGAGCCAAATGGCGTATGGAACCTTCTCACTTCTGAAGCTTCGGAGATGGCAAAGCTCGCTGAGACCACATACCGTGATGTCAATATTGCACTTGCCAACCAATTCGCGATCTTCGCAGAAGGTGCAAATATCGATATCGCCAAAGTAATTGCTGCATCAAATTCACAGCCATATAGCCATATCCATCAACCAGGAATCGCTGTTGGCGGCCACTGCATTCCGATCTATCCACGCTTCTATCTCTGGAACGATCCTGCGGCAACTGTCGTTCGCGCTGCTCGCGAAGCTAATGCAGCGATGCCAGCCCACGCCGTCTCGCTCTTAAAGAGTGCGCTTGGATCACTTCTGGGTAAGAAGGTTGCAGTTCTCGGTATCTCATACCGCGGAGGCGTGAAAGAGTCAGCATTCTCTGGCGTCTTTGGCACTGTCGCTGCGCTCACTGCACAGGGCGCTCAGGTCTTCGTTCATGATCCGATGTATACCTATGAAGAGTCGACTCGCTTAGGTTTTACTCCTTACCATCTTGGAGAAGCGATCGATGGCCTGATTCTTCAGGCGGATCACAAGGAGTACAAGCTCTTATCTTCAGCTAACTTCCCTGGTGTAGCAGCAGTTGTCGATGGCCGCCGCACACTTGACCGCACTCACTTTGCTGGAATTGATTTCCGAGTCATTGGCGCTCCCGCCAACCAATAATCGCTGAGCGATTATTGCGCAGAGATAATAAACGGCAGATGCTCTCGCTCTGCTGGGCTTACTCCAGCTACGCGGTTATAGATCGCCAAGAGATTCTCGGCCTGGCGTTCCCACGATCTCTCGCTCAAGACCTCATCGGTATATGCAGCTTGGTATGTGGACTTCTTCGCCAAGACTGCTCGCACCGCTCGAACAAAATCATCAGTATTGAGCGCTTGAAAGACCTCACCATTACCAAGGCGGCGGACCTCTGCAGCCATCGTCTTCACATCACTGACAACAATTGGCAGGCGAGCCTGCATGTACTCACCAAATTTAGTGATGAGTGAGATCTCGTGGTTCAACTTATGGTGAATCGGGATTAAACCGATATCGGCAGTACTGAGGTAACTGACTAGCTCAGCATTGGGAACATAGGGCAGAACGTGGAAGCGATCAGAAATATCAGCAGCTTGGGCGATGAATTCCTTAACTGATGCATTCTCTGGATTGGCGATCAGGGCGCAGTGCACATCAGGCATCTTGCGAAGCCCTTCAATCACAGTGCCGATTCCACGTTGAGGTGCGACAGCACCGGAATAAACAATCAATGAAACGTTTGAGGATATGCGGCAATCGCTTCGAAGATTTAGCTTCGAAGGCTGCTGCCCTTCAACAAGGGGATCATTTGCAACGATCTCAGGTTTGCGATCACCCATCCGCAAATGCGGGATCAATAACTCTGACATTCCCTCACTGACCGAGAGAACAGAAGCAGATTGAGCGGTGTAAGTAATCTCTTGCTCTGTATAGGCGCGCATCAATGGGGCTTTGAGATGGGCGACTCCAGGAACATACTCATGGGCATCGTAGATAAGTGCGCACTCCACCCCAGCTTTTTTGAGTGCCGCAACAATCTCGCCAGCAATCGGCAAAGCGGTGTAGTCATGAGCATGGATAATCGCTGGTTTAAATTCCAGAGCTACTGGAGTGATCGCCTTGACCGCTCTCCCCCAATTGGGAACTCCCGGCGTGTAACCACCAAGAAATCGCGCTTGGAATCGACGCTGGTAGTAGCGAAGTTTACGGAGGACTTTTGCGATGAAATCTTGCTTCACCACGACCTTCAATGGAAGTCGCTTGATCTTTGCATAACCAATCGTCAGCTCATCATTGTGAGTGAAAGGAGTTGCACCCGCAACAATGACATCCCAGCCAGCATTGCCGAGCGACCATGCGCATTTGAGTACACGCGAATCCTCGGTCACGGCATTGAGAACAATATGGAGAGTTCTTGGCCGAGCTGTGGAACTTGGAGAATCAATCATCATCAACTTTTCAGATCACTAGGAGAAAGATTAGAGCGGAAGCAGCGAGACGATAACGGTGATTCCTGCAGCTATAACCGCCGCCTGCCCAAAAATAGTCAAGGCAGTCTTGCGATCGCGAGCACGATCTTCAGGTGATGTGACGCGAGCAAGATCACGTGACTTTCCAAAGTTGAAAGTTCCCATAAAACCAAAGGCGAGACAGAACTTCTTACGACTCTGCACAAAGCCAACGCTAAAGACGAGAGCTGGAACGAAGATGCTCAATCGAGCGAGATGTGGTGCGTGAGTTCGGTGTAGTGAGGCAATACCGAGAGCAACGAGTACAAGGCCAAGGATGGCAACTGTTTGTCGTTTGCGAATTTCAGAAGGGCCAATATTGCAGACGCCCGCGACGTAGTCAGTGCTTTCAGGTGTTGAGAAGTTACTCATCAAGGACCCGCTAGAGCGAGTGCTCCTCATCTTCCGAGAAGATCTCGTGGTCATCTTCGCCATTGCGATCGAGCCATTCAAAGACGCCTTTGAGCGCTCCAAAGATCACCGCAAGGAGTGCGAAGAGTCCGAAGAGTCTGCGGATTGCTTTAAACATGGGCTCAATCTAACACTTGCGGCAGGTTGATTCCTGAACCGTCGCCTTTAAGCCCGAAGGGCTTGATCGATATCTGCCCAGAGGTCATCGACATTTTCGATACCCACAGAGAGGCGAATGAGGCTCTGAGCAATATGGTCGCTCTCGCCCTCCCACCGATGTCGCCGCTCCCAGAGGGTTTCAACTCCACCCAGTGATGTGGCATGGGTGAGAAGACGAGATGCGGCACACGCTTTATCAGCTGCATCTGCCCCGGCCTTCACCTCAAAGGAGATAATCGCTCCGAAGCCCTTCATAAATGATGCGGCAACAGCATGGTGCTTATCAGTAGGCAGTCCCGGGTAGCGAACGTTCTGAACAGCGGGGTGAGAACTTAACCGCACCGCCAGTTCCATCGCATTCTTTTGGGCGCGCTCAAGTCGAACATCGAGAGTACGAATTCCCCGAAGAGCGAGAAAGACTTCCATCGCTCCAGGAATAGCCCCTGCTTGCTTGCGATGCAATGTAAGACGATTAAAGAGCGCATCATCATTCATCGAGAGCGCACCCATAATCAGGTCACTATGTCCGGCAATAAATTTTGTTACTGAGTTCATGGAAATATCCGCGCCCATCGCAAGAGGTTGCTGAAGTAGTGCGGTTGCAAAAGTGTTATCGACTCCAACTCCGATTCCCAACGCTTTTGCAGCAGGAATAATCTTTGGCAGATCTGCTACCTCAAGGGCTGGATTTGTTGGTGATTCAATCCAGAAGAAATTTGCCCCAGGAAGCGCAGCTAAAACTTCTTCCGTATTCGAGATATCAACATATCGAACTTCGCAAGATCGCTCCGATTCCAAACGCTTGAGCCAATACATTGTTCCGGTGTAACCATTACGGGATGCAACGATGACTGAACGATGCGGAAGTAATTCAAAGACTGCAGAGATTGCCGCCATTCCGGAAGAGAAGAGAAGAGTCTTTCCACCTTCAAGTGATTCGATAGCGCCTTCAAGTGCACTCCAGGTTTCATTTCCGGAACGCCCATAACCGATGCCAGTCGGAGCGACATACGTTGAGGTAAAGGAGACCGGCACATTGACCGAAGCCCCAGGGGTTAACTCAGGACGGCCTGCGGCAACAATTAAAGAATCAGGCTGCAGCTTCTGCTCATTACTCATTGGGAAAGCCTACTAGTCGGGTCACGCAAGGGAAGCAATACGTCTGACCGCTTCCGCAATGATCTCTTCGCTCGTGGCAAAGTTCAACCGAACAAATTGATCATGGCCGGGACCAAAAGAGGCACCGCTATTAAAAGCGACCTTCGCCTCTTTCAATAAGCGCTCTGTGGGATTCGATCCTAAGTTAAGAGCGCCGAGGTCAAGCCACGCTAGATAGCCGCCATCAGGAATACGGTAACCAACCTGGGGTACCGAACTTTCCAAGATCTCCTTGAGATATCTGCGGTTGCGATCGTTCGTTGCGTTAGCGGAATCAAGCCAATCAATGCACCGATAGGCGACAGAGGCAGCGACCGCGCCAAAAAGTGAGGCACGCCAAAGGACAGCTGGCGGCATGGATTTTGCTATAGCTCTAAATCGATCTGAACCAGTCACGATCTGCGCGCACTTAAGCCCTGCCAAGTTCCAGCTCTTACTCGCTGAGGTAACACAGAACCCTACTTCGCGAGCTGTATCGCTCACCGCTAGGAACGGAACGAAGGCGCCCTCTGAATAGACCAATGGTCCATGAATCTCATCACTGACAATGACCACGCTATATTTTTTAGCGAGTTCGGCCAAGGTGACAAGATCTTCTCGACTGAAAATTGCGCCGACTGGGTTTGCTGGGTGACAGAGGAAGTGGGCCTTCGCACCTGAGGCGTATGCCTTCTCAACTGCTTCAAAATCAAGTGAGTATGTAAGGCCATCACGCTTCAACGGCGCATCCACTCGATGGCACTTCAATTCATCGATCCAATTTCCAATATTGTGATACACCGGCGAATTGAGAACGATTCCATCGCCTGGTTGAACAATCATGCGGGTCATCTCAATAACGCCAACACCCACATCAGTTGCAGGAAAGACTGAGTCGACGTCGACATCCCAATTCCAACGGGACTTTGCAAAGAAGGCCAATGACTCCGCCAGTTCTGGCAATCCACCGAGATATCCCGTATCCGATTGAGAGATCATCTGTGTGAGCTTCTCACGAATGGGGAGCGCGATCTCGTAATCCATCTCGGCGACAGGCAGAGGTAGTACATCCTTCGCGAAGTCGCGCCACTTAGCGCTGCTTCGTTCTTGGAGCTTTGCAAGTGGTGCAACAGAGAGGAAGGGAACGTTGCTGTTCATCTGCGTAGTCTGCACGGGAAAGCCCGCTCTGTAAATGATGGCGCGTCGCTACGAAGCAGACTTCTCTCGACTCTTGTAGAGGCTAAGCCCGGCAGTGAGTGCAAGAGTTCCAATGATGAAAGCAAGGCTAGCGCTTAGCGAGATCTCTGGAATATGTATGCCTAAGACTTTTGGATGGCCGGTGGCGATTGCCGCTTCGAAGATCAATTTGATCCCAATAAAGGCGAGAATGATCGATAGACCTTCAGTCAGATAAATCAACCGCGACATCAATCCACCAATGAGGAAATAGAGCTGGCGCAGACCCATTAGGGCAAAGACATTGGCAGTGACGATCACATACGGATTACGGGTCAAACCAAAGATCGCTGGGATTGAGTCAAAGGCGAAGAGAACATTGGTAATAGCGATCGCACTAAGGGCGACAACAAAGATAGAAGCACCCTTATTTTTAATAAACTGCACTGCTCTGCCTTCGTGCCACTCCTCCTCTTCGCTCTCTCGGAAGAGTTGGACTGCGGTGTAAATGAGAAAGCCGCCAAAGAGGAAGAAGATGGATTGAAAGCGATTGACGATCGCCGATCCCGCGGCGATAAAGATTCCGCGCAAGAAGAGTGATGAGACTATTCCAATAAGAAGGACGAGCTCTTCCTTCTCTTTCTGCACCTTCAACCGGGCAAGTATGAGAATAAAGATAAAGAGATTGTCGAAGGAGAGCGAGTACTCGGTAACCCATCCAGCAAAATATTCAGATCGTGCTTGCTCCGTCGCCCAGATTCCGAGGCTCAAACCAAATGCGATTGCCAAACCGATGTAGATGATGACCCAGATCGTCGCCTTTTTCAGTGTTGTTGTTTTATGGCGGTCTTTATACGCCATCAAGAAATCGAAGGCGAGAAAGAGCGCCAAGCCAACGATTGTTGCCGCCCATGCTGTTGCACTTACAGGAGCGCTCGAGTGCATCACTCCTACCTATCGCGTGACAATGTCGTCAGCAGATGGGAATGGAACTCCCGTTGAGGAATGGCAGTCATATCCATTCGGATTTTTCGCCAAATACTTTTGGTGATACTCCTCTGCCAGCCAATAAGGGTGACCATCAGCGGGAAGAATCTCACTCACGATCTCGCCAATGCCTTGTACGTTCAGAGCACCTTGATAGAGCTCACGACTAGCCAAGGCCTCTGTCATCTGCTCCGCCGTCGTTGTGAAAATTGCGCTGCGATATTGAGTGCCGATATCGCCACCTTGTTGGTTGAGTGAGGTTGGGTCGTGCATCGTCCAAAACTCTTCGAGGAGTCGCTGGTAAGAAATCTGGTTAGGGTCGTAGGTAACAGCCACAGTTTCGGCGTGGCCAGTCACGCCAGTGCATACCTGTTCGTAATTTGGCGATGGACGAACTCCGCCCATATATCCAACGGAGGTTTCAAGGACCCCAGGTAACTTCCAAAAACGGCGTTCCGCCCCCCAGAAACATCCAGTGGCGAAGTAGGCGATCTCTGTGCTCATATCCCAATTCTTGCACTGATACCCTTGATCTCACGCAATACTCTTGATAACCCGAGCCCCCGTAGCTCAGGGGATAGAGCACCGCCCTCCGGAGGCGGGTGCACAGGTTCGAATCCTGTCGGGGGCACACTCGTGAGTTAGAGCACGCCACTTTTCATGAAGAAATGAGCCAAGTCTCAGCAAATATCCTTGTTATGTGAGGTCAGCACTGAGAGAATAGGGCTCTGTCCGATAGCAAATGAGTTTTCTCACGCGCTATCCACCTTCCCCAACATTAAGGAGCTGACCACGCATGGATTGGCGACACGAATCAGCTTGCCGCGAAGAAGATCCAGAGCTCTTCTTTCCCATCGGAAATACCGGTCCCGCTCTTGCCCAAATTGAAGAAGCGAAGAAGGTCTGTAATCGCTGTGTTGTAAAAGATGCCTGCTTAGCCTGGGCGCTCGAATCAGGTCAGGATGCTGGTGTCTGGGGCGGTCTATCTGAAGATGAACGCCGCGCTATGAAGCGCCGCGCTGCCCGTAACCGTGCTCGCATGCTTGAACAACAGCAGAACTTTTAATTACTCGAGCTCACCAATCAATTTAAATTGACCTTCTCCGGTCAACTGACCTTGGCGGCTGTAGAGCTCTAACTTGGCACGAGTATCGGCGATATCGAGATTTCGCATTGTTAATTGACCAATCCGGTCGGTCGGTCCAAAGGCGGCATCTTCCGTGCGCTCCATCGAGAGCTTCTCTGGGTGGTAGCTCAGAGCGGGGCCAGTTGTGTTGATGACCGAGTAATCATCTCCGCGACGAAGTCGAAGGGTGACCTCACCGGTAATCGCAGATGCAACCCAGCGGGTGAGTGATTCACGGAGCATCAGCGCCTGCGGATCAAACCAACGACCTTCGTAGAGAAGGCGGCCAAGGCGACGTCCCTCCGCATGGTAATTTGCAATGGTGTCTTCATTATGGATTGCACTAATTAAACGTTCGTAAGCGATAAAGAGCAGAGCCATTCCTGGCGCTTCATAAATTCCACGGCTCTTCGCTTCAATAATTCGATTCTCAATTTGATCCGCCATACCAAGGCCGTGGCGACCACCGATTGCATTTGCTTCCTGCATTAATGCAACGGAGTCGGTGAAGGCAACGCCATTAATTGCGACCGGACGACCTTGAGCAAATTCAATACGGACATCTTCAGTAGCGATTTCAACTGAAGGATCCCAGAACTTCACTCCCATAATAGGTTCGACGATTTCCAGTGATGTATCGAGCTCTTCGAGCTTCTTCGCCTCATGGGTTGCGCCCAAGATATTGGCATCTGTTGAATAGGCCTTCTCAGTGCTATCGCGATAAGGCAAGTTGTTCGCTACCAACCATTCAGACATCTCTTTACGTCCGCCGAGTTCATTGACGAAATCATTATCAAGCCACGGCTTATAGATGCGAAGTGATGGATTAGCGAGCAGTCCATAACGATAGAAGCGTTCAATGTCATTGCCCTTATATGTCGAACCATCGCCCCAAATGGAGACCTGATCTTCTAACATTGCGCGAACAAGGAGAGTTCCTGTGACTGCTCTTCCAAGTGGAGTTGTATTGAAGTATTGCTTTCCACCTGAACGAATATGGAATGCACCGCAGGCGATCGCAGCAAGGCCTTCTTCAACGAGCGCTAATTTGCAATCAACAAGTCGGGCACCTTCCGCGCCATATGCCTTTGCGCGAGATGGAACAGAGTCGATATCCGGTTCGTCATATTGACCAAGGTCAGCGGTATAGGTGAATAGAACTGCTCCCTTTGAACGCATCCACGCAACGGCAACTGAGGTATCGAGTCCACCAGAGAATGCGATGCCCACGCGCTCTCCGACTGGCAGGGATGCTAGGACTTTGGCATGTGTCGTCGAGGCGCTCATCTGCCAAGTCTAACGGCAGCCATTGGCTCAAAATTCTCAGGGAATACTGATGTAAATCCTTCAAAATCCTGCCGAATGGCGCTCGGGGCGCACCTACTCTTTACCTATGAAAATGATGACCTCTTCCGCTTCACGGATCATTGGCGGACTCACCGCTGTAGCTCTTCTCGGCGCGCTCTCTCTCGCCGGATCCTCTACCGCTTCCGCATCGACACCAGCCAAGTTGGGTGGACCATGCACAGTTGCTGGCGCAACGACAAAAGTCGCTGGCAAATCTTTGACCTGCTCAAAAGCTCTTAGTGGGAAGTTAGTCTGGAGCGCATCAACAAGTGCTGCTCCATCACTAGGCGGTGGCCCCAATGGTGGTCCAGATGCCAACCCAGCATTTGCCGCCGCCATGGCTAAGTACACAGCATGCCTCAAGGCACAGGGTGTAACTCTTCCTGCATTCGGTGGGCGTCGCGGCTTCGGTGGACCCGATGACAACAAATCTGCAGCCAGCGGTCAGAAGAACGCATCTCCTGCTCCTCGTCCAACTCTCTCGGCTAAGCAGCAGGCAGCAATGACAAAATGCGCATCGCTTCGCCCAGCATTCGGTCGTGGTTTCGGTGGCGGTGGCGCAGGTGGCGCAGGTGGAATGGGCGCTGCAGGAGCAGGAGGCTTTGGTGGCGTTGCAAATACTCCGGCAAATGTCGCGGCATATATCGCATGCTTAAATACAAATGGCGTCAATATCGCTGCTCTCTCGGATCTTCAAGGGCTCGATCGCCAATCACCAAAGATTGCAGCTGCCCTAGCCGCATGTCGATCAAAGCGAGTTGCTCAAACACCTGGAAATTAATTCCGGGGTTTTTATAGTACCTATTACACAGTACCTATTACACAGTACCTATTTCACAGCACCTACTTCGTAAAGTGGATCTGATCCATTCTGCGAAGTAGGTTTTTGATTTCTTCGCCCACCTCACTCTCGCAATATCTCACTCGCCACTTCTCACGCCAAGTACTCTCTCCTACCTCGCGCATAAATCGATGAGAGGCGATCTCGGCTGCATTTTGATCACCACGGATCAGAATCCAGAAGCCATCTTCAGAGATTCGACCGATCTGATCCCCGCCACGAAGTAGGCGGCGAATATCGCTTGAGAGAATCTTTAGCTCGTGATGGATCTTCTCTGCAGAGTCATTGGAAGCCGATCTCATCGAATCACCCGGCGACGCCGGGCTAGCCAATCGCACTGAGATGAGAGTGATCGTACGTTTCTCTCGATTAGCCATAGATAACTCACCAGTGAGGTACTCGTGAAAGCGAGCTGGAGCGAGCGCATCGGTGAGTGAATCATTAACGCCATCGCTTGAAAATTCGATCTCAGAGTTCCGCAATCCTTCTCCCTCCCATCTCCTTAACCAGGTAATTCTCCTCTGGCTCATCTGGCTCATCTGGCTCATCTGGCTCATCTGGCTCATCTGGCTCATCTGCCGCTGCACTCAAATTACTCTGGCTCGTAAGGAGTGAACAGCCCCCCTCTTTTTTTTGAGCCCGCCCGCGAAGCCGTGGGCATAAGATTGCGCTATGGCTGATAACCGAGATCGCATCTACAGATTTGCGCGAGCTATGGCCACCCCGCTGCTTCGGATTGAAGCTGCGATCTTGATCGCGCTCGCCTTTTACCTTGCGAGTGCAGCAATCTTTAAGAAGGTGACCCATCCTGGAGCGCTCGGTGGCGAGATCGCCTTTGCAATCTTTGGCGCAGCCGGCCTATTCCTCTGTTCGATCTCTTACTCGCGCGGGACTTCGTGGGGGCGATCCCCTGCCGTTCTGGCGAACCTCATCGCGGTCGGGGTCTCCTACTTTATGTTTGGCAGTCACCTCTACATCAGCGCGATTCCATTACTGATTCTCGCCTGCGCAACTCTCTTTGCTGCCCTCCTTGGCTATCGCCCGCCTATCGAGGGATAGGGCCAAGTCGCGCAGGTCACACCCCTTCTGAGGATATTCCCACCTCCCACTTTCGGAGCGCCCTCCTTTTTTGATTAGACTTCGCTTGGAAGACGTGAAATACGAAGAATTGCTCGAAAAGGTCACCAGCAACTCTCAAAGAATCGGAGCGCCAGTGTCGGCATCAGGGTCACATACTCCTGAGAACCATTTCGGTGGATCATTTGGTCCCAATGAATGGCTCGTCGATGAGATGTACGAAAATTTCCTCCGCGATCCCAGCTCGGTTGATGCGGCCTGGCATGAATTCTTCGCCGATTATGTGAAGCCTTCTGGCAATACCAACTTGGTAATGAACGGCTCGGGTAATAGTGGCTCAGCAACGCCCACTCTCCCACCACTTAGCTCCGCCCCGAAGGGCGGAACTCCACCGCTTCCAAAATCTGCGCAATGTGTTGCATCACAACCTGTTGCAACACATTCGAATCCAGTTCTTACACCAGCCACCACACCAGCCACCACAACGAGTCAGGCAACTATCTCCGTGAATACTCCAGTGAATCCGCCAGCCAATCCTCCAGTGAATCCGACTCCAGTAGCTACCCCATCTGCTGCACTCGATCCAGCCAAGGCGCCAGTATCAACTCCAGCCGATCCAGTTGTGAAGCCGATTCCCACACTCGTAACACCAGGTGCAGCATCAGTAGAGCCAATTCGCGGAGTTGCTGCACGTGTAGTGCAAAGCATGGAAGCTTCATTAGCAGTTCCAACTGCGACATCTGTGCGCGCAATCCCTGCAAAGTTGATGATCGATAATCGCACCGTTATTAATAACCACCTCAAGCGTGGCCGTGGTGGCAAAGTTTCATTCACTCACATCATCGGTTATGCCATGGTGAAGGCGTTACGCCAGATGCCAGAGATGAATGCTTTCTATACCGAACTCGATGGAAAGCCAGCGATCGGCCGTCCAGAACATATCAACATCGGTATCGCTATCGACTTGGCAAAGCCAGATGGCTCACGCCAACTTCTCGTTCCATCGATCAAGGGTTGCGAGAGCCTTGATTTTGGTCAGTTCTGGGCCTCTTATGAAGAGACCGTCCGCAAGGCACGTACTGGCTCACTCACCGTTGAAGATTTTGCTGGCACAACAGTCTCACTCACAAACCCAGGAACTATCGGAACAGTCCACTCTGTGCCGCGCCTCGTTCAAGGCCAGGGTCTCATTCTTGGTGTTGGAGCGATGGATTACCCAGCCGAGTTCCAGGGAGCCAATGAAGAGACGCTCTCAAACTTAGCGATCAGCAAAGTCATCACACTCACAAGCACCTATGACCATCGCATTATCCAAGGCGCACAATCTGGTGATTTCTTAAGCCGTTTGCATAACATTCTGCTCGGCGCCGATGGCTTCTACGATGAGATCTTCGCTGCCCTTCGCATTCCATATGTACCGATTCGCTGGGTACAAGATATGCAGTTCTCTAAGGATGATCAGATCTCCAAGACTGCTCGTGTTCAACAACTCATTGAGGCATATCGTAAATCTGGCCACTTAATGGCCGATATCGATCCACTTCGCTACGAGCAACGGCAACATGTTGACCTCGATGTCGTGACACATGGACTCTCACTCTGGGATCTCGATCGCGAATTTGCGACAGGTGGCTTCGGTGGCAAGCCATTTATGAAGCTCCGTCGCATTCTCGGAATTCTCCGCGACTCATATTGCCGTCATATCGGTATTGAATATATGTATATTGAAAATCCAGAAGAGCGTCGCTGGATTCAAGAGCGAGTAGAAATTGGTGCACCTGTCACCGAGCGCGACGAACAACTTCGCATCCTTCGCAAGCTCAATAGCGCAGAGGCCTTTGAATCATTCCTCCAGACTAAGTATGTCGGCCAGAAGCGCTTCTCACTTGAAGGTGGCGAGTCCCTTATTCCAATGCTCGATGCGATCATCTCTGGCGCTGCCGAAGATTCACTCGATGAGGTCTGCATCGGTATGCCACACCGTGGTCGTCTCAACGTCCTTGCGAATATTGGTGGCAAGTCATACGGACAGATCTTCCAAGAGTTTGAGGGCCACTACGCCGATAATGAAGTTCATGGCACCGGCGATGTGAAGTACCACCTCGGTACCGAGGGAACTTTTACTGCCCCATCTGGCGCCACTACCAAGGTTTACTTAGCGGCGAATCCTTCACACTTAGAAGCTGTAAACCCAGTGCTCGAAGGCATTGTTCGTGCGAAGCAAGATATTAAGAACATTAAAGATGAGTACGCCACTCTCCCAATTTTGGTTCACGGTGACGCCGCTTTTGCTGGTCAAGGTATCGTCTCTGAAGTACTAAGCATGTCCCAACTCTCTGGCTATCGCACCGGTGGAACTATCCATATCGTTGTGAATAACCAGATCGGCTTCACGACTTCGCCGTGGGCTGCTCGCTCATCGACTTACAGCACAGATATCGCAAAGATGATTCAAGCACCGGTCTTCCACGTCAATGGCGATGACCCAGAGTCTGTTGTTCGTGTCTCAAAATTGGCTTACGACTATCGCAAGGCATTCAATAAAGATGTCGTTATCGATCTCGTCTGCTATCGCCGTCGTGGTCACAATGAGGGTGACGAGCCAAGTTACACACAGCCAATGATGTACAAGCTCATCGAAGCCAAGCGGAGCACTCGTAAGCTCTACACCGAGGCGCTCATCGGCCGTGGCGATATCACTGTTGAAGAGGCTGAGGAAGTATTGCGCGACTATCAGTCTCAGTTAGAAGCGGTCTTCAACTCAGTTCACAATGTTGAACCAGCTCACTCAGATAACTTCGTTATCCCAGAGGCAGCTGAGCCAGCGACTGTTAACACTGCAGTTGATGAGGCAACACTTCGTAAAATTGCAGCGACTCAAGTTGCGACGCCTGAAGGTTTCACCGTTCACCCACGCCTTGCACCTCAACTGGCCAAGCGCACTGAGATGCTCGATGAAGGAACAGTCGACTGGGCTACTGGTGAGATGTTTGCAATGGGATCTCTCTTGCTCGAAGGTCATCCGGTTCGTCTCGCTGGTCAAGATGTCGGTCGCGGTACCTTCTCGCAACGCCATGCCATTGTTCTCAATCAGAACGATGGATCATTCTGGACCCCACTACGCGAACTCGTTCGTGATACCGATAATCAATTCTTCGTCTTCAACTCGCTCCTCTCTGAATATGCAGCGATGGGCTTTGAGTATGGCTACTCCGTTGTTCGCGATGATGCGCTCGTTATGTGGGAGGCCCAATTTGGTGACTTTGCCAATGGCGCGCAGACCATTATCGATGAGTTCATCTCATCGGCACTTCAGAAGTGGGGCGAGCGCTCCTCTGTCGTACTCCTGTTGCCTCATGGTTATGAAGGCCAAGGACCAGATCACTCATCTGCACGTATCGAGCGCTATCTCGCACTCTGTGCCGAGCAGAATATGACTGTTGCTCAACCATCGAGCCCAGCGAATTACTTCCACTTGCTCCGATGGCATGCAAAGAATCCTGCCCGTCGACCACTCATCGTCTTTGAACCAAAGTCAATGCTTCGCTTGAAGGCTGCTGGTTCTGGGCTCGCTGATTTCACTAGTGGCCACTTCCAGAAAGTGATCTCTGATCCGACTGTTCAGAACGCAACGCGCGTCATCTTTACATCGGGCAAGGTCTATTGGGATCTCGTTGCAGAGCGCGCAAAGCGCGGTGAGAACTCCACTGCGATCATTCGTGTTGAACAGCTCTATCCACTTCCCGTTGCTGAGATCGTTGCCGAGGCTGCCAAGCATCCAAACGCGAATCTTCTCTGGGTTCAAGATGAACCAGCGAACCAAGGTCCATGGCCATTCGTTGCTCTCAATACTCTTGAAGCACTTGGTGGACGCGCATTGCGCAGAGTCTCTCGTCGCGCAACAGCATCACCTGCTACAGGTAGCCATCATCTCCATGAAGAAGAGCAAAAGGCGCTCCTCGAAGAGGCATTTACTCGGTAATACTCGTACCGCCTCTCCTGCGATGTGGTGCTCTTCGGTATCGCAGTAAGTAGAAACCAACGATCTCCTGTGGTGAGATCGTGAGGTAGTGGCGAGAATCTGTTGAGCTCTCTGGATTATCGCCCTCTACCCAGAGGCCAGTATCGAGAACTTTGATAAGGCGTTTTACCGTGAGTAGCCCAGGCTCTGACGATCTCCGGACGAGCACGATCTTCCCTAGCGCTGCGCCAATCTCGGCAGCCGGTACTCCATCTGGAAAATATCGGAAGAGCGCCCGATCGCCCTCGTAGAGCGCCGGCTCCATAGATCGACCTTTGACGGTTATTTTCAGGATGCGCACGCCTAGAAGTCTAGATGTACGCTATCTCCCATGACACTGACAACTCTTATCTCAGATATTTTCTCATCAGCAGTAACAGCTTCAGCTCACTGCGATCTCCCA
>Ga0208253_1000471_pt1 | contig 16521 bp, 19 predicted proteins | sample CryBogCBE10Oct08_FD_184573 | JGI IMG/M metagenome (GOLD analysis project Ga0208253, IMG submission 184573) | Freshwater microbial communities from Crystal Bog, Wisconsin, USA - CBE10Oct08 (SPAdes) | ecosystem: Environmental > Aquatic > Freshwater > Lake | place: Crystal Bog, Wisconsin, USA...
CACTAACTCCTTTTCTAAAGCTAATTGATGCTGGTGCTCTGGAAAATACTTAAGAATCTCCGGCAAAGCTTTCTTAAATCCATCGGGGCAAGCAGTACTTGCCCCGATGGTAGAAGAAATCTCTCCCGATTCGCCTACCTTAAGTGTTAGCTCCAGCAAATCCACGGATTAAGATTTCACATCGAGATTTTTAAGAGTCTCATTCCACCAACTATCAATTGCTTTTGGAATATCTTTTTCCTCTGGGCCAAAGTCCAAATATTCTCCACACTTCTTCTTGAGTTCAAGAAGTGAATCTGGATCCGGTGAAAATTTAGGATTGAGAAATGTGGCGAGTAAAGCAACTGCAAGACGAACCGCATCATCACGTTTTTCGTTTCGCATAATCCATTTGTCATCTTTTGGAACAATCATCAAGTTCCGCCATGGAGAAAGTTCCATATCCCATTTGATCTTCTTAACAGGCTCTAGCGCTTTCTCGCAATGTTGTAATGTTGATGACCCAGAAATACCGTCTTGGTCAAACAAGGCGCGTACCAACATTGCAAACATTTTTTGACCAATAGGCCAGAAAAGAATATGGTCACGATCATCGCCTTTGTCCGCTGCACCAATAACACTATGATTTCGCATTTTTACCGCTTCGGAGCGAAGCTCTGGCACAACGTTTAAAATGGCTGTCCAGTACATTGATAATTCAGTATACAATTTGTCAAGCACTTCATCATCATTAGGCCGATAGCGTTTAAATTCTTTTGCTTTACTTCCGGCATCGTCAAAGCCAAGATTTTGTCGTTCTTTAGAATCAAGTAAAATTTCATTTACCGCATACAAGACTTCAATTTTTGTGAAATGAACTTGATTAGCATTCATATTCGAGCCTTTAGTTGTATCCACAACTATTGAATTCTTGTGCGGGCCAACTGATTGAAAAAATTCGTGATCTTCAAACAACTGTCGTGTGACGATAGCAAACGAATCGTCCTCATCCATAATGATGGTGGTTGCTAAATCCATTGGTTTTGCATAGCGATTTAGGTGACCAAACAATCTTCTAAAACGTCGTCGGAATTCTTTGGCGTCCTCAACATCTCCAGGGACAACAAGAACTACGCTTATTTCCTCGTTTTCAAACCCAGCAGGGCGATTTAGATAAGTAGGGGAATCAGGTTCAGTTAACTCTCTGATAGCTTTAAGGCGGTGCTGACCGTCAAGGGCAAAGTACTTCTCGGTCCCATCGAACCGAAGAACGCCAAACGCATTCTCAAGAAGTGGACTTCCTTGTAGCAAGGCTAATGCCGGATCATCTGTCATCTTTACGGGGAACCATTTAGGATCCCCACCCTCAGCTGCTATGACGACAGAATTGAAAAATCTATCTGGTTGTTTCTGAAGATACGAAACAATTTCGGTCTTGGCTCGAGACTCATTTAGCTGACGTTGAAGCGTTTCCTCCAAAGCCTTTCCTTGCTGAGCGAAATTCACGCTCGTGGCAAGATCCTTCATTGTCATTTTTACTATGTAGTAAGTCCAACGACCCATGCTGGCACGTACGCCTGGAAATAGTTTCATTATTTACCTAGCTCCTTTTTTCTTTCCTTATTTGGTGCTTCAGGTTTTCCGAGTCGGCCCTGAAGTGGTGCATTTACTCTATTTGCTGTTGGACCAAGCACATCCAATAATAAGCCTTCAACCCTGTTCAAATCAACGATTTCAACTAGGGCGTACCAATAATCAAGGTTTCGAAACGTCTTCTTCGTGAGTTCCAGATCTGGCGATGTTGATTTTGCATGAGTAGCAAAACGCGCACGTAAAGATACACTCTGCCCAGCGTACAAAACATTATAAAAAATTGCTAAAGGTTTTGTGAGATCTGTTTCAACCGATAGCGGCGGTCTACCGCAAATTAAATATACTCCGCTTTTTTCTGGGATTACAAATATCTGACTTGGGTCTAAGAATGCTTTTTTCCACTCTAGCTTTTGAATTTCTTTACCGGCACGTTCCCAAGGAGCACTTTCGATATTCCAACCGTATCTCACGACGCACTCTTTCTATGAACTACTTCATACAAAGATGTGCGAGCTTCTCCTAGTTTTCTCACCGAAATATGTTCATTAATTATTTGGCCACCGGACTTACGAACAAGCTCTAATCCAGAAGAAAAACTTTTGGAACCCACAATTACATGCATAATCTCTTTTGATTTATTCTCAACTAAAATAGCAGGAACATAGCCTCTCCATGTTTGAGTGACGAAAACTTCGCTAACAATTTTTACATCTTCCCAGGATTCAGCGATCTCTAATCGAGAAGTTGCTGTGCCAAAAGCGGATACATCGAATGTTTTCTTAATTGGATTTTTTTGATATTTGCCATTAAATACCACTAAACAATGCAAGTGAGAGTTACTTTTTAACATAGATTCATAAATTGATTTTCCATAGACTAGGCGTGCAGACTGATAACATAAAATCTTTTGACCTTTAATCAGCCAAGCTCCATTTGCATCAAGGACTAACAAACCTTCTGGTTCACTTTCATTTTCAGAGGTGTGTAAATCTCTGACAGTTACGAACTTTGTCAAATCCTTGCCTTTAATTTCTACAATCGCATAATTTTCTGTTGCACACAACATGCTCAATTCAGAAAATGGCTCAAGTTCTATTGACGCTTTGATTTTGAAGTCTTTTTCCATTCTTCATAATCCAGTCAACTAGAGCGCACAGACGCTGCATTGCTGGGAATCATCTTCCTCATCGAAAGCTGCTCCTAGAATTTCAAAAATGGGCAAATTCTTTCGATTTGCCTTTGCCCTTTCTTGGGCCTGGAGGTGTCGCTCCATAATTTCATCTTTACGGGCGATTAGTTCATTTAATGATTCGCCCCCCGACCACGTGTACTGTCTTTCCTTCATGGCAAATTGGTCATACGATGCATTGCCTTCCTCGCCTGCATCCAAGCGGACTTTATTTTCAATGGCAACAGCTTTTTCAAACAAGTCAGGGTGCTTTTCCGCAAGTCCCACCCATTCAGATTTCCTTTGATAGAAACAGAAGTAGCAGCCAGATCTTGTGCGCCAACTGTAATATTCTGGCAGACCAATTCCAGCGTTCTCAAGAATTGATAAAACACCCGCGTGATCAATGCCATCTTCTATAAATGGAAAACGTGCTTGGATATTTGGCTTTGTACTTACATAGCCTTTACGGTTAGATTCATCAGCTCTAATTGCAACATAAGAAATAACTTCATCCTGGCCAACCCACTCTTCAATTGGCTCTATTTTCATCTTTTTTGTGCACCACCGCATGTTCGGTGAGGGCAATGTGCCTCGGTAGAGTTCGAAATAGTGATCAAACCCTTTCTTAGAATTTAACCTTGCGATTGGTTTCCCAAGCGTAACTTCAAGTTTGTCAAGATATTCATATGTTTCAGGAAGTTCGGCACCGGTATCACAAAAGAAATATTCCATATCAGGAACACGTTCGCGCATATAGACAGCCATGGCGCTTGAGTCTTTCCCGCCTGAAATTCCACAAATATGGCGAACTTTTTTATCGGTTGCTTTAGGCATTCTTTTTTGCCTTTCCTTTGTCAATAGCAGTGTCGCTTCCAGTTTCTTCACTAGTTAGCCAAGCCAATAATGCGGATTTCCCTGCACTTGATGAGCCAAACATGGATTCAAGTTGCTCGGTAACCGACCCCATTACACTAGAAATTTGAACTTTTTCCTGCTCCGTGATGGAAAGTACATCCACCACCTCTGAACCATCTGGGTGTGTCAATGTAATGCGAATGGCCTCAAATGGAGTCTCATTCTTCGACAATCTGTCATAAAGCAGAGCCTGAAGACGCTTAAGCGCACCGCCCATTTCGTAAATCTTCACAGAGAAAAGGTTAATGTCTTCATCATTCCAGGATCTCGCTGGTGTTCCATCTAAAGTGACCATTGCAAGATTTTCTAGCCACTCTTGATTGGAGAGTTCATCACGTTGAATAGCGACAACGAATGAATGAAGGCTTTTATCTAGAACACGACCTTCAAGATTTGTGGCTTGACCTTGAAGTTGCTTTCGCATTGAAACAAGCTCGCCATTTGTAGAGGTTGCCTCCGCAATAGATTTTCTAATTACTTCCAAAAGTCGAGGGTACGAAGATTTCAGTTCACGGAAAAATTCAGCAAGAGATAACGCTAATGAAGATGCATCCGAAGCAGCCAATTTGGTTTCTGGAAAAATAGGCGAAACACCAATAATTTGGGGGATTTGCTCAAAAAGTAATCTGTCTGGTTCGGAGGCTGTTAAGAAGGCTTGACGTATTGCAACCGATTCTTTTGAGAGTGTCGCCTTGGTATTTTTTGCGTAGGGATTTAGCGCATACATCTCTCTATAAAGAGCCTTTACGATTTGGATAAATGTGTCTTCAGTATCCGCATTGGAAATTCCAAAGGCTTTCACAATTTCATTCAAATATATTGAGCGAGACTTCGACTTTGCAGCATAATTTCGTACAGTAAAATTGGTGGGGTTCTTTGCTAGGCGTTCAAGTACGGCATCATCTAAGTCCAAAATCAATGAACCATGCTCGTAGATTGCTAGATCATTTTTCCGACTTGTCAATACAGCGAAGCTCAAAAGAGGTAAGACACCTTCCTTTAGACCATAAGGAGCACGTGAGAGCTCGCTTTGAATTTCACTTACAGAAACTCTTTCCTTAGTAGCTCCATCGACCAACTTATTTATTACATCCCAGATTTCTGCCCAGTGCGGGTCTGTGGGACGCTTAATCTTCCAGCCATCGGACTTTGTAAATGAATGAAGACCAGTCGATCTAAATACTGCTTCATAAATGGCCCGGTCTGGGCCAAAACCTGTAATGCCAAAAGCTTCCTTGTTCGATGAGGTACGAATGGAATCCAATAAAGTTCGACGCGCCTTAGCGCCCTGACCCGTAAGTTCTCTCCTCGCAATCATTTCATTTGAAACTCGAGGAGTCTTTGAATAAACCAAATCTGTTACGACCGATAGGGCAGATGATAATCCTTTTGCGCTATCAAGTTTTTGCAGTTTAGGAGCCACGCAAAACCATTGTGAAGAAGACAGCCATGCCGTGGAAGTTACTTCCTGGAGCTTTTGTTTGACCACCACATATCTCTCAATTAATTCTTTACGGGCAACCCAGTCCAAGCCTTGCTCGGCGGATTGACTTAGGACTTGATGTATTGCGGTAACTTCAAGGGCAATATCATGGAGCAAATCTAAATCTTGAGGGATTAGGACAACTATTGGCTTATTGAAATGTTGAAAACCAAGATTCTTCAAGTCGCTATCAGCGGATGTCGAAAATACAACTACGCCATCAATATGTTCGTCTATTTGCGTAATTGAAGATGTATCTTTATTAAGGTCTGCAAAGACTTGACTGAATACTCGCAGAACTCCCTTATCTTGGCTTACGCGGGCGGCAACGACAGGACCTAAGTCTGAGACCTCATTTAATAATTGGTGTAAAGGGGTTTGGGATATTGATTTGCGCGCTATTTCAACAGCTGTTCTCAAATCAAAATCGGAACCCTGCCAAATTCTGAATTCATCGGCAAAGGCCCGATAAACCACTAGGCCTTTTTCTTCTAGTTTTTCAAGAATCTTATGCGCCTTCTTCTCAAGTTGAGCAGGCGACAATGCTGTTTCAGCTAGTGTCAATTTCAAGACACTTTTTGTGGCCCTAAGTGCCCCTCCACTTGAGATCAGATTCAAGATACCAATTGATTTTAGAACTTTCATTTCTTCAAGCGTTAGACCTTGCGCATCCCTAATTCGGGTTTCAATCTCGAGCCAGCGGCTTGCCGTGGTGGATGTTGAAAGCAAAGTCGAAGCGGATTCCAAGAAATAGTCATAAACACGATCTAGGCCAATAAATTCTAACTCACCAGTTTTATTAAATTCCTTTTCAACCATGTAAGAAGCGACGGAAGACTTTTCCTTTGAAGCCAAGAAAGAAAAAAGAGTACGTTCGTTTTGGCCATATCTTGAACATAAAGGCGGGAGAACCGCAAGAGTTAAAGGATCTAGTGGAAACGCACTCAAAGTGTCAGAGCTCTTTGCGATGTCTCCTAAACCTGATTCATTTATCAGTGACCTATGACTATCAAGCCATTTTTTATATCGGGTTTTGATAGAGGAATCTTTTTGAGTAAAAACACTTGCTACTAATCGTCGAGATTGAAGTGCAGACTCGATAAAGGGAATATCCTGAAAACGTCCCTGAATTTTTGCCCACTCTCGTCTTTGGGCGACAGTTGTACCTTGGACGTATTCATCAAAAGATAAGTGCTGGAGAGTAATAATAAAAATTGGGAGTGCCTCTGAGCCCTGGCCTAATTCTGAGAGAGCCTGCAAGATATATGGATCTCCCTTCGCGGGTGAATCCACATAAGCTTCAAGATTTTTTCCGAACTCGTCAACCACAAATATGATTGGCTTAATTTTCGCCAGTTCTTTGACGAGCGATAAAATGGTATGAGGATCGATATCACCTTCAATATTCAGAGTATTTATTTTTTTGTGTAGCGAACTGTTTGGACCATTTTTCTCTTCTGTCGCCCTCTGCAGTGCACGTAAAAGTGAAACAATTATGGGTTCCCGGTTCGCTGTCGCGACAGCCTTATAAAATCCACTAGAGGAGCCGCTTAATTTTTTTACAGAATCGATCCAATACTGAGCTAATTCGGCGTCAAACTCTCTTAGAAGTGCTATCGCATCCTTATATTCCTTGGATGAATTAGGGCTAACTAGGCAGTCAATAAATACAGCAAGCGAAGACTTGCCTCCTCCATGGGGACCCGTAATTGATATTGAGCGCCCTAGGGAAGAATCGGCAAGACCATGAGCCAGCCTTCTAACAACATCTAGCGCTCTTCCCGTTGGTATGTACCCAGATAACGATCCTTTTGCAGTGTCGCGCTCAAGATTTATGGAGCTGCTAAAACGAGATTTGATCTCTATCGCATTGGCTAATTTCATGAAGCTTTTCCTTTTGCAAACGGTATCTGAGCATCATTTTTTGATTCTGTAGCCTCTAGGCCAATTACTGAGAGGCGTACTCTCTTTGCCGAAGTTTTTGAGCCTTTGTAAAGCTGGCCGAGAACCTTGTGCGCAATTGCATGAATATCTCCATCGACAACTAATTGCGTGGCACCCGCAGGAGAGGCGATTTGAAGTCCATCAATAGTTTGAACACACTTTTCAAGTGCGCTATTAATTCTATCTTCACTAACTTTGAATATACGTCCGGGGCTACCGGAATCACTTGTTAGGCGCGTAGTAGTGATTGTTTTGCTGTTCGAATCCGTTTTAAGTAAATAATCAAGCGCTGCGTAAACAATAACTTCGTCCAGAAGAAAAGGTTTTTCTCCTAGGGCAAAGCGATGAGTATCGGGACCTGAAGGACTTGGAATTACCAACCCTAACTGACGGAATGGGCTATCCATTAAGTCATCTATGGTTTGACGACCACGCGCAGCCTTACTGGAATACATACGAATGAGGCAATCGAAATCTTTCTCAATTGAAGCTGCCACTGGCTTCTTCCAAGTGGTTCCGCTTATTTGTTCATCTGCAAATCTTAAAAACTCTGCTCCAGTAAATTCAATCGCCTGATATTCATTAAAAAAGATTCTCCATACCGGCAACGTTGACGGTGCAGATAATGATTGCCAGTGCAGAATCCACAAAGTACTTGGATTTTCCAAATAAGGATCAAAACCTGCCGCTGAGTCAAACAAGGCCAAACCGAGGTCTGTTGGTGCCACATGAGATTCTTTCTTTTTGCCCACGTGAGAAACCTTTTGGATTACCTTAAAAGCTAGACCCCAGAACTTAATGGCCTCGACCATATTCTTGCCAACGCCTAAAAGGACTGTGGAATCCTCCCTGTTAAAAATATGTTGATCCTGCTGGACACCATCAAAGGCCTTCTTGATCCAGCCAAAGCGTGGATGGAAGGTTTGGTGGCCAGCAAATACTGACTCGCAATCTGACTGAAGTCCCAAAATTACGCTCCCATTTCGATCAACTTAATGCTCTAACTCTAGTGACTGCCGCTGACACATCTTCGATTGCCGCCTCAATTTCGGCTGAAGTTGTAAACCTCCCTAGGCTGAAGCGCATGGATTCTTCGGCCTCACGACTGGTCATTCCCATCGCTAGAAGAACATGGGAGGGTTCTTCCATGCCAGCCGAACAGGCGCTGGCTCGAGAGGCCGCCACTTCGGCCAGTGAGACTAATACGGCATCCGAAGAAGCGGCATGAAATCTAAGATTTAAAGTATTTTTCAGACAATACTTCGGCATACCGGAATTTGAGGTGAGGCTTTCCGGAAATTCGGATGCGAGTCCTGTCAACAATCTATCTCGCAGACCTTCCTGCCTCCACATTTCAGTTTGTAAATCGTTCAGTGAAAATTTGAGCGCCGCCGCCAAGCCCACGGCTGAGGCGGCGTTTAATGATCCTCCTCGAATACCTCTCTCTTGTCCACCGCCGGGAATAATCCTGACAAGAGTCTTTTGCATTTCTCTGCTAATTACCAAGGCGCCTGACCCTTTTGGGCCATAAATCTTGTGCCCACTGACTGTAAACATGGCGTGCACATCGCGCATCGAGAAATACTCATTCTTGCCAACCGCTTGAGTGGAATCACACAAGAATGGAATTTCAAATTCAGCCGCAAGCTCAGCAATCTTTTCAATAGGTTGAATAATTCCAGTTTCATTGTTCACCGCCATTACAGCAATAAGTGCTACATCAGCCCCAAGGTTTGCCGAAATAAAATCAAGGTCCACCTGTCCAAATCGAAACGACTCAGTGAAGCCTGTAACGGGAATTATGATGAGTTCTTTATTAGCAATTTTGCAGGCGACTTTGGCGGTAGCAAGAACTGCTTCATGTTCGATTGCGCTCACCATTACTTTAGACCGGTTTGAAGGGGCACCAAGTATTTGGCCCCAAAGAGCAATGGTTAATGCCTCTGTTGACCCGGAAGTAAGAATCACGTCGAGAGGGCTTACTCCAAGTTCGATTGCAATCTCTTCGCGTGCATTTTCAAATAACGCTGCGGCTGACCGTGCTGAAACATGAGTCCCACTTGGATTTCCAAATTGATCCCACGCCAAAATCATGGCTTCCTTTACTTGAGGAGCCATAGGAGTAGAGGCGTTGTAATCAAGGTAAATCATGGAATCACAGTACCGAGTATCTCTGACACTAAAGTAAGGACGCCTTCTCTAATTCAGCCTCCACTTGCCTTCTACTAGGGAAAACTGCTCCTTCTTTCCTACCTTTACTAATTTTTGGTTGCGCTCTCTGAGCGCAGACTGTAAATGGACCCAAGGCTTGGCACTTTTTGGATTAATTAGTCCATCTTTTAGAGCTTGGTCAGTAATTTCGCGGGCAGACAGGGATAAACCTTTAGCTTTACTCAAAATCGCTTCTGCAGCTTCTATCAAAGTCATAACTACCTCCAAGTGTTGTGCGTAGGATTTAATAGTAATCCTTGACCCCAGCAGAGCGCCATTCCCCTTATTTCTTGGTGGATTTTTTTGGGTTTTCAGCGACTTTTCGGCTCGTCAATTTTGTGCTTTTAAGGTACGCAAGTCGTCCAAGTGCCTGATCTTTGTAGGCTGCTGCATTTAGCCTTCTAGTTTTGGCATTATCTAAAGCTTTCTCTTCTGGTGTCTCAAATTTTGGAAACTTGGTTTGGATTACTTTCGAGGACTTAGTCACATTATTTGGAGTTTGATTTGCTGGCCTAACTATTTTTCCAAATTGCCTGGAATTCAACATATTATGCTACTGCCTTTCTAGTCTGTTTGATATCTGCGCGCCTGCCTGGGCGTACAGAACTTTGTTGTCTAATTGATAAGAAATCTCGTCTAATTGTTTTCTACTAGGTCTAGCTAGTTTTAGTGTTATCAAGTCCAAATTTAGAATTTCTGCATTTATGGAATCTTCTAAATTTCTTACTACTACATAACTTCGGGCCCTCTGCGATTGATGTAATCCTTCACATGCTGGGCTGTAAATCTCCTGTTGCGACCTACGATGATCGAATCAATTTCATTGCTTTTCATCAAGTTGTAAACGGTGGCTCGAGATACATGTAGATAGTTTGCGACTTCGATAGGTGTGTAGAGAGTAGGCATTTCCATATTGGCTCCATTCAATTTGTACATGTAAGAGTCGCATCATTTGTTGATTTTGAAAGGTTAAAGTCTAAAATTCTCCTGCCAGACAATCCGGGTTCCTCGGTCGTGCCCTTCCGCCTTAAAAGGCGGGCGGTGAGGCGGGACGGGGAGATCGAGCAGCCGAGTGCTTTTCAGTGAGGCTCACCCAACCCTGAATTGGTTTTGCAAAAATCGAAATAGTTACCGCGCAATAACTGGTGTGGGGCTCCAAGACTTGTTCGTTCTCGCTACTAACTTGCAACGATACCCGTCCTCAGTCTTACCAGGAGTGATGGTTAGGTACCCTTCCTTTTCCAAATCAATAATGGCCTTCGTTATCGCTTTCTCTTTTCCTCTCACAGATGCCTCTAACAAAGTTTTTGCCATCCCCGAATGCCCTTCCAGGGCAATCATTACTCGATCTTGAATTTCTTTTTCTTGCACCGAGGCTCCAACAATTTGGCCAAAGTCTTCGAATCCCATTCTGTGTATGACAGCTCTACTTGGCTCAGTAGTTATCTCCAGATATCCGTACTCCCGATTTCCTCCCAGGTACCGACCGAAGTAGACATCGTGCCGGTCCTTAGTCACGGTTAGTTTTAGCATTTGGGAAGAATGCTCGTAATTTACGTGAATACAGATATCTGATTGGGACTTCTTATTTTGCGTACCTAGTGGATAGTCAATAGTGCCTGGATTTTTCGCAATATGATCGATCACAATCAGTGTATGCCCTGCTTCAATCAACGGTGAGAATACTTTATGAAATATTTCTGCGACATCTTGATCGGAATTCGTATCTTTTCCAAAAATAGAGGAAAGTTCACCGAAAGCATCAAACACCACAACTGTGGGGGCAAACTTTGACACCTCTTTTACTTTTGTAATTAGATTCGATTTATCTAAATTAAATAGAAAGTATTGACTCTGCTCTTTGAGATAGCCCATTTTTCGTATTCTGTGAGACATCGCCCTTAATCCCATTTCTAAACTGAAGTAAACTCCTCCTGCCTCAAGACAAGCAGTTAACCCGATGAAGCTCTTCCCTGTTTCCGATGGGCCGTAGATCCAATGAACGAGCCCTGGGGCGAACAATTTCGCCCCAGCACTGTCACTCAAATACTCCGGCTCGATGTTTGAACCTTCGTAATCCATAGGATTGACGAAACCTGTCGAGTCATGAGCGGTTAAGTAATTTGCCATGGCTAACCGTTAGACCCCGTAACCATTTTCTGCATATGCGGCCTGAAATGAGGTAATTTGGCGAGGACTACTAATGCCAAAAACATTGTCAATAAACCGCTCTCCTGATGCAGTTAGGTGATAATCGGTAACAGAAGAACCTCTGCGTCTTATAGATTCTGAGGTACCAAATTCTTCAATAAATCCGTACGACAGTAGCTCCTCGATCGTACGGCCTAAGGCGAAATAACCCTCTAAGAAGAATTCAGCCATATTCTCAACGCTAAATACCTGTATCCCAGAGAGCAGGACTAAGACCCCGAGTGAGCGAGCAGTAATTCGCTTCTCAGTGTCGTTAGGGTCAACAGGAATCTCTTGATGGCATTCGCACTCCATTTTGCATTTATCCATTTATTACTTCTCCTCAGTATTTGATAGATAGACAGGTAGATCGCCTGGCTGTTTTGTGTATCGATGGACAAACCAACCTGGGATTCGAATTTGTCCCCCTAGACGGACGATCGGAATTTCACCTTTCCAAACCAGCCGATAGACCGTGCTCGGACTTATTCCAGCAAGCGTGCTGAAATCTTTTACGCTACTCAGGCGCTCCATTTAACTTACCTCCAACGTGTCGCTCGATTTGAGCGACTGTCGGCATTGTTGTGTACTTAAGGCACAACTTGCTTCTTAGGAAGCCCTAGCGATGGCGAGGCCACCGATGCCCGGTAAACAGATTGACAGGATTAAATCCTCTGGTATCAACGACATAGTTTGGAATGCCGCAAAGCAGATACGTCAACGAATGATTGATACGTATTGGCTAGATCAGCTTTATGTCCATGAGGTGGCCTTAGATTCAAAGGCTAAAAAGATTTCTTACAGAAAATACAAGAGTTATCCAAAAGGCAAGATGGTCGTGATTCGAGAAAAGATCTTCAAGTTAATAGTTAATGAGAATGGCGAAACGGGTTTTCTCGACGAAGATAGAGAGGAATGGACTCCGATACGCTGGGAGCCAACAAGCGATCAACCCCTTCCTCCATCGAAGGCAACTCACGAAGAATTCGCGGCGAAAACGGGCATGACTGTTGCGCGATACAAAGATCTCCTCAATCATCGAGCCTGGTTTACAATCGATGAAGTTATCAGCATCGCAAGTGTTGGAAATGTGGATATTTCCTTCATGCTTACGCCGCCGGTTGAGGATCTCGAATTGGATTTACCAGTGGATGTGCCATTTCCAACTACATCGAGAATAACCATGCATCGATGGATTTTTTGGATAAAGGGATATCTTCCGCTTCCCGAACAAGACCCTAGAACGTACCTTGAAGAGATGTCCTTACCCCCTTTAGAAATATCTGCAGTTTCAGATGCAAAAAATTATCGCAAAGAAGCTTTTCAGAACGAGAGCTTTAGGAGAATTATGTCTGACGTAGCAGCCTTTGAAATTAGCTCTCTTGAAGGTCATTCAAAAAGTGGGTATGACTATGAAGTGAATCCATTTCGAGGGATTACTCCTCAAACACTCACATATACCCCAGGCGAGGGTAAAAAATTGACTGCTCAAGTCATGAATTTATCTGCAGCACTGCGTGTCATTTTTACTCGTTCGATTTTCGAACCTTTATCTAAAAGTGAATTGACTCTCAAAGACAATTTTCTTGGTAGATTCCAATTTTTGCACGCGCGAATCCTCTTCCTAGTTAAAACCTTGCGGCTGTTAAGGAAGTGACTTGATCAGATTCTCGGAAATGTGCTGCTAATTCCCTATTTTTTAGCGATTTCAATTCCATCTGGAGACCCGTAAATCGCCTCATGTAAATTGGGGATATACAGCTGCAGGGCATTGCTATCGGAGATATTTACCTTCCAGCTATAAATTAGCTCGTATGGTCCATTATTAGCTCGACCTAGTCCATTCTTATACTCCTGCTGGCAGCCAGAACTGCGCTTTAGCTTGGAGAAGTGAATTACGGCGAGTGTCGTTCCTTGGCTCTTTTTCAAATCCATTGTTTGAAGATAGACGGGGGATTTTGCTCCTGGAGGCAAGCAAAAGTCGACAGAAATGAGCTCTCCTACGTGAGTGGGATACCAACCGGCGCTTGCAATTGCGGAGTTTGAAGTAGGAAAAAGTAAGAGAAAACTTAGAGTCGCCAACCATCTCTTTTTCATGAGTTAATTCTCTTCCATCACTATTTCAGCTATGACAGCTATTCGCCTCAAAATCTCTTCTGCTTCTCTTGTTCTTCCTTCTCTTTCATAAATGCTGGCTACCTGCTTTTCAAGTTTAATAAGGGCAGCCCATGGGGGCGTTTCATGATGCACCATAATGGATTTGGCTAGTTCAAAAAATTTTAGAGATTCCTCAAAATTTTCTAAAAGCTTATAAGCAAGCCCCAATCGAGAATAAGACCACATCAAGTGATAATCATCTCGAGCAGTTACAGCAAAATCTAATGCCCTCTGGGCATGATCAAGAGCCTTCTGCCCCAAATCCAATTTGAAGTAACAAAGTGAAATTTCCTCATCGCAGTGGGCAATGGACTCCAGCATTTTCAGTGATTTGTATATCTTTCTTGCGTTTTCAAAATAGCCTAAAGCGTCTTCCCAGCGTTGTAATTTCTCTAGCGCAGTTCCCGCATCAGCAAAGTTTTTGGCCATAATTTGATTTGAACTCTCAAGGCTGGGAAATTCAATGGCGTTCCGATAGGCCTCAAAGGATCTCTGAAAGTCGCCCGCCTCAAACCACATATCGCCTTCATCATTGCGCACCTGAAGAGCCTCGTCAGAACCAATGGATTGATATATAGACGCAGATCTCCCTAGTGCAAAAGCTGCATCTCTGCTTCTCTTTAATTGGCGAAGGGAGAACCCAATACCAAAATAAATATGAGCAAGTGTTGCTTCATTTCTCACCGGACCAAGATTTTCGTATATATCTCGAGCTGTCTCACAAAGAGCAAGTGAATCTTGATAGGCACCCCTGTGTGAGGAGTGATAGCTTAATTGGATAAGGGCTTCGGCTTTCTCCTCACCCTCTGAAGTTTGAATGACATCCCATAAGACGTTCTCGTCGTTTTCAAATCCATCCATGACTATCCCCTTCTCTTATCACGATAAAGATACTGCGGGTGTCTGACAATTTTCGACGTGCACAAATCGGACAATATGGGAACAATTTTAGAATTGCTTTGCACTGAAGAATCTTTAATCCAAATAATCGCGGAGAACTTGTGAGCGAAGTGGGTGCCTGAGTTTCGACATAAACTTCGACTCGATCTGACGGATATGTTCCCGACGTACCCTATAAATTTTGCCAATTTCTTCAGCTGACTTTGGCTGCTCATTATTAAGTCCAAGGCGCATGGTTATGACACCTGCTTCGCGATCAGACAGGGTTTCCAGAACAGCCTGAATTTGCTCTAGAGGAGCGGTGAATGAAACTTCCTCAGCAGGGACAATTGCCTCCGAATCGTCAATCAAATAACCAAACTCTGAATCTCCCTCTTCGCCCAATGGGATGTGAAATGAGATTGGTTCACGTCCATAGTTTTGAATTTCAAGAAGCTTTTCACGGGTCATATCGAGTTCTTGAGCAAGCTCTTCTGGAGTCGGTTCGCGGCCTAAGTCTTGAAGCATCTGGCGTTGAACACGTACCAGCTTCTTAATGGCTTCAACCATGTGAACGGGAATGCGGACAGTGCGAGTCGAATCTGACTTCGCGCGTTGTACCGCCTGACGTATCCAATACTGGGCATAGCTAGCAAATCGCTTATTTTTTAGATAATCGTATTTTTCAACTGCGCGGATGAGCCCAAGGTTTCCCTCACTAATCAACTTATCGAGAGAAAATATATCGTCTACGTGTTTTTTTGCAATTTTCTCTACTAAGAATAGATTAGCGTCTAGAAGGCGGTTCTTAGCCTTCCTGCCATTTGCGACTATCTGAACGAGCTCATCCAGACTAGGTGAACCTGAATAATCCTTTAAAGCCAACTTCTCCTCTGCAAAGAGTCCTGCTTCGATCATGATTGCAAGTGTGATCTCTTCCTCATGAGTCAGTTGTTCTATTGGCATGACAAAATCCTAACGGTCAACAACTTCATGTGGAAGAGGGAACGAATCATTCTCCATCATCAATCCCCCATCGACAATCAATGCAGATGTATTTCGGACCTACAGTGGTACAGCCGGCTACAAAATACTTCGAATCGTCGGGTTCAAATGAGAGCATTCCATATATTGCCTCGCGAACACCCTCAGTGTCATGACAATTAGGACAAAGTGTCATTAATCGCCAAAACTCATCCATGAAAAGCGTTCGCTTTTAATAGTTCCATTCCGTAGATCATCTCTAAAATCTTCTCCTTTTCCAGAGTTAGAAATGAATTTGAGCAATTCCATAATTTCGAGTGATTTCTCTGCTCCGTACCTTTCACGTATAGAGTCATACTCTGTGGACCAAACGATATAGATGACTTCTAAATCCGATTCATCAGGCGACCTTCCGTAATATTCAAATTCAAGCTTGACACTCTCCCCATCCCTTGATGCGAAAAGAACTGGCTTGCCATCATTTCCAAGTATTTCTAGCTGACTCATAATTGACCTTCCATCCAGAGGCGGTGCACCGGCCATACCGCTGCGAGTTCCCCTGCACAAAGAAAGCTAGCACCGCCCTCTGACATGTAATCAGCTGAAGCCGAATTGTGCGCGGAATAGATGTCTTGGGAATATAGAGGGCCACTGCCTCGATGCGGAAAAGTTCAACCGTCGATCGATTCTGGCGGGACCGTAAACGTGCACTGCTTAACCCATGGGGGGTCTCTTTTTGTATACATTTTGTATTCATTACTTGCTCAAACTTGCCTAAATCTGACTAAAGCCGCTCTAGTATTTTTTTATTCTCTCTGGCATTATTTGCATTGAAGATAACTACATACCGACTTCTTACACGTGAATTGTGCGGGAAAAGACGAAATAACATCCATGAGACATAGATGTCATTCTGGTGGCGGGTGAAGGATTTGAACCTTCGAAGGCAGAGCCGGGGGATTTACAGTCCCCTCCCATTGGCCGCTCGGGCAACCCGCCAGGGCTATCTGTGAAG
>Ga0208253_1000473_pt1 | contig 16440 bp, 20 predicted proteins | sample CryBogCBE10Oct08_FD_184573 | JGI IMG/M metagenome (GOLD analysis project Ga0208253, IMG submission 184573) | Freshwater microbial communities from Crystal Bog, Wisconsin, USA - CBE10Oct08 (SPAdes) | ecosystem: Environmental > Aquatic > Freshwater > Lake | place: Crystal Bog, Wisconsin, USA...
CTTTAGAGGCATCTGGTGTTGGCGTGATTGCCAAGACAAGTGCAGGAACCATTACGCCTAGAACAATCACGGTTACAGGTTCTGGCCTATCGATTACCAATGGTAATGGAGTAGGTGGTAATCCAACGATTACAACGAGTGGGGTGTTGGCAAATTTTGCCGCAGTCTCAGGCACTGGCCTCCTCTCAGTCAATGGCACCACCATAGGCTACAAAACCATCACAGGAACCTCTGGTCAAATTGTTGTTACCAATGGCGATGCTTCGACTGGTAATCCTACGATTGGTTTGACCACAACTGCTGTAACTGCAGGCACCTATAACTACGCAACCATCACCGTAGATGCTTACGGAAGATTGACCTCAGCTTCTAGTGGAACTGCTCCTTCTGGTGGTACGGTAACCTCTGTCACTGCTGGTGCTGGCCTAACAGGTGGAACAATCACCACTATTGGTACGATTGCTTTAGCGACCGTAGGAACTGCTGGAACCTATGGTAGTGCATCTACTGTACCTGTGATCACAACGAACGCTTATGGACAGATTTCAAGCGTTACAAACACATCTATTGCCATCTCTGCATCTCAGGTTACAAGTGGAACCTTACCAATCGCACAAGGTGGTACAAATTCAACTGCAACTCCAACTTCTGGAGCTGTAGCTTATGGTAATGGCACTTCTTTTGCCTTTACATCTGCTGGTACATCTGGTCAAGTTTTGACAAGTAATGGAGCAAGTCCTCCAACATGGTCAAATGCCGCTGGTACAGGTACAGTTACAGCCGTTTCTGTGGTCTCTGCAAACGGTTTTGCAGGAACAGTAGCCAATAGCACCACGACGCCTGCAATAACTCTTTCTACGACGATTACGGGGCTTTTGAAGGGTAATGGCACAGCGATAAGTGCCGCCACCTCAGGCACAGACTACGCACCTCCCACTTCTGGAACTTCGATTCTTTATGGAAACGGTTCAGGTGGGTTCAGCAACGTCACAATTGGAACAAATTTGACATTCTCTGGTGGCACATTGAATGCTACTGGTGGTGGTGGAATGGTGTACCCAAGTGCAGGTATACCAAACTCCACAGGTTCAGCTTGGGGAACATCCTACTCAGTCACAGGTACAGGAAATGTGGTTTTGTCCACAAGTCCTACCTTGGTTACCCCAGCCTTGGGAACTCCAAGCTCAGTTACATTGACCAACGGTACAGGATTGCCTATTGCCACTGGCGTAAGTGGACTTGGAACAGGCGTTGCAACAGCTTTGGCAGTCAACACAGGGTCAGCAGGTGCAGTTGTTTTGTATAACGGTGCACTAGGAACTCCTTCATCTGGTACTTTGACCAATGCTACAGGATTGCCTTTAACCACTGGTGTGACTGGTACTTTACCTATAGCCAATGGTGGAACTAATGCCACAACAGCCTCTGCAGGCTTCAATAACTTATCTCCCATTACCACAACTGGTGACTTGATTATTGGTAATGGCACAAACAGTGCTACAAGACTAGGTATTGGTACAAGTGGTTATGTATTAACGTCAAACGGTACTACTGCTTCTTGGCAAGCTTCTACTGGTGGAGTGACCAGTTTCAGCGCAGGAACCACAGGGTTTACCCCAAGTACAGGTACGACAGGTGCAATTACCTTAGCAGGTACGCTTGCAACCACAAACGGTGGTACTGGACTTACATCATTCACCTCTGGAGGGGCAGTTTATGCAACCTCGACTTCGGCTCTTACTACTGGTACTTTACCTGTTGCTTCTGGCGGTACTGGCGTTACGACATCCACAGGTTCTGGAAACAATGTATTAAGCACTTCACCAACTTTAGTAACGCCAGTTTTAGGTACACCAACAAGTGTTACTTTAACAAATGCTACTGGTTTGCCTTTGACTAGTGGAGTAACAGGCACATTACCTATAGCTAATGGTGGCACTGGTTTAACATCTTTAACTGCTGGTTATGTACCATACGGTAACGGAACTGGTGCATTAAGTAATTCTTCAGCTTTTACTTATGGTTCCACAGGTTTATCACTAACAGGTTATACAGCCAATACAACTACTTCTGTTGGTTGGTTGAACGTTGGTTCTGGTTCATATAGCAATTCATTCAGTGGTCAAATTGCAAGTTTTTCAGGTGCAGATACTTCTAATTTAAGTGTTAGTTTGCAAAACACAAATAACGGTGCCACATCTTATGCCGCTTATGCTGTTGGCGGTAATAGTTATGGAAGCACATACTATATGGAAATGGGGTCTAACTCTGCTTCTTATAGTTACACATCGGCAGGTTATCCAAACAATGCATTTAGTTCGCCTTATGCCAACTTCATTGAATCAGGTGGCGGTGATTTAGCAATTGGTACATGGAGTAGTAATGCAATTCATTTTATTGTAAATGGTAGTACTGCAACAACAGATGCAATGACAATTAACACTTCTGGTGCTATTGCTGTCAATGGTTCTTATGGAACTGCAGGACAAGTTTTGACTTCTGCTGGTTCTGGATCTGTACCTACTTGGTCTTCAGTTTCAGCTACTCCAGCAGGTTCAAACACACAAATCCAGTTTAACAATTCAGGTTCATTTGGAGCTTCATCATCTTTGACTTGGAATGGGAGTTCAATAACTGCTCCACAGATGATTGCATCAAATGGAATAATTGTTAACAATCAAACAATTGCAACGTCGTATTCGATTCCCTCTGGCTACGCCGCCTCCTCGGTGGGGCCAATAACATTGAATAGTGGCGTTTCTGTAACTGTACCTAGTGGTTCACGCTGGGTTGTACTCTAAGGATTAAAAATGGGATCAGTCGTACTCAATGGAGCCACATCAGGCTCAACTACTTTAATACCTACTGATGCGGTCACGGTAAACATCACAATGCCCAGTACGTCTGGTACTTTGGCTTTAGCAGGGGGAACCAATTCTTCCATTTCCAATGGAACATCCAACGTCACAGTCAATTCTTCTGGTGGTACGGTAACGGTTGCTACTGCTGGCACAACTGCGCTGACTGTGGATACAAGCCAGAACGTGGGTATTGGAACAACTCCTAGTTATAAACTAGATGTAAATGGTCAAGCAAGAATATCGACCGGCCTAACAATGTCAGCCGCAACATCAAGTCTATACTCAACTGACGGAACACTATCTTATTATGCTTCTGGAAATGGGGTATATCTTAATGGTACGAACTCAGGATGGCTATCACTTCAAGCAAGCGGAACTCAAGCAACATATATTCAATTAAATGGAGCTTCTTATTCAACTCCAAATATAATTCAATTTAACACTAACAGTTCAGAACGTTTTCGTATCGGCGCATCAGGTCAATGGGGTTTATCAGGCGCAAACTACGGAACATCAGGACAAGTATTAACTTCACAAGGCTCGGGAGCGGCTCCAATATGGGCATCTGCTGGAGGTGGAGGTACTGGAAGTATTATTCAAACAGTTGTTTCAAACTACACAGGTAGTCAAGCAATAACATCTTCTGGAAGTTTTGTTTCAACTGGTCATTCTGGTTCAATTACACCTCAATTTAGTACAAGTAGAATCCTTATTATGGTTACATCCGTTGGAGGATTCCAAGGATCATCTGGGGGTGCGGCTTACTACACAATTTATAGAAACAATACTACCAATGTTTCAACTGGTGCATCTCCATCTATTTTATCTGAAACACTAATTGACTCAGTTACAGGAAGTCAACGTGGCTTTACTTCGTTGGCTATGATAATAGTTGATTCTCCTGCTACTACATCATCAACCACATATACTGTTTATTTTTCTGGCACAAGTGCATATTATGCTTCAACTGGAGGAGCACCTAGTAGTGGTACTTCTACAATGACTTTAATGGAGATTAAATAATGCAACCAACCCTATTCCAAGCAGTAACAACCCTTTATCCAAATGCAGTAACAATGTGGGGAGTGGATGTCAATTCATTAGTAGTTCATGACTCTTCTGGAAACCCAATTGTTATTGATCCAAATGCAGTTACTAATCAATTGACAATTTTACAAGATCAATACACACAAGAACAAACTGCAAAAGATAACGCAAAAGCATCTGCGATTGCTAAATTAACTTCTTTGGGTTTAACTGTTGACGAAATAAAAGCCATAGTAGGGGCATAACATGACTGCAAGCATAAACGCATCAACATCATCTGGTGTAGTCGTTACTAGCGATACATCAGGTGTTTTGGCATTACAAACTGCTGGTACAACTGCGGTTACTATTAATTCAAGTCAGCAGGTGGGGATTGGTACAAGTAGTCCTAGTTATACATTAGACATTACCGCAAATGCCAATGCTTCTATTGCGATTGGACAATCTAGTGATGACCCATTTGTTTGGCTTGACAGAAGTGACGGTGGTAGTAATCGTTTGGCTTGGCGTCTACGGGAAAGTTCAACTCGTCAGTTGGTTTTTGAAACTGGTACAAGCGCAACCAAATATGGACAAACTTTTACCCAAGCAATGACACTAGATAATAGTGGGACTTTGTATGTTGGAACAACAACGCAATCTAGTTCAAATACAGGTTTAAACATTGGTTCCCCTAGTGCTGGATCAACATCAACACTTATTTCGATGCAAAATAGAAGCACATCTAATAATTCGGGTGTTCAAATTTCGTTTAGGGGTTTAACAAGTGGTGGTTCAGAAAGTGACTATGGTTATATTACTATGGTTGCAAACGACACTACTGCCAAGAATTCTTATGTGGGGTTTTGGACTACTAACAGTGGAACTATTGCAGAACGTGCCCGTATAGACTCTAGTGGTAACTTGTTAGTGGGTGCTACATCTTCACCAAGTTCAAGTGTATCAGGGGTAAGAATATCAAATCCTATCAATGGTGCTGTTTTATGTTCTTCTGGTTCAACAACAACATCTGTTAACCAAATAGCGTTTGTAAATGGCAATGGAACTGTTGGAACTATTAACACAAATGGTTCAGCAACCGCTTACAACACATCATCTGACTATCGTCTAAAAGAAAACGTACAAAACATGACTGGGGCATTAGCCAAAGTCAATCAACTACGTCCAGTAACCTATGATTGGATAGCTGATAAATCACAAGGCCAAGGCTTTATTGCTCACGAATTACAGGTTGTTGTTCCTGATTGTGTTACAGGTGAAAAAGACGCAGTAGACGCAGAAGGAAAACCTATATATCAAGCAATTGATGTTTCATTTTTAGTTGCTACATTGACTTCAGCCATCCAAGAACTTAACACCCTAGTAACCGCCCAAGCCGCACAGATCACAGCCCTTAACGCTAAAGTAGGAATCACATCATGAGCTTAATTCTTGACGGATCAAATGGAATTACGACTAACTCAGGTACTGTAGTATCTAGTACAGATGGGACTATACATGGATTGACTGTTGGATTGGGTGGTGGTTCTGTATCTACCAATACTGCTGTGGGTGCGAGTGCTTTGTCCAGCAATTCAATTGGAACAAATGCAACAGCTATTGGTTACCAAGCCGCATATAGCAATACATCAAACAATACAACATACATTGGTTCTCAATCTGGTTATTATCAAACTGGTGGTGCAAATACTGCTCTTGGTCAAGCGTCTATGTATGGTGTTAGTGGGTCATCTACAGGAACATTTAATGCGGCTTTGGGAAATGGCTCTCTTATAGGAAATACATCTGGTGCTTACAACGTTGCATTAGGCGCACAAGCCCTCTACTCCAACAACACAGATTCTGCAAATACAGCAGTTGGCTATCAAGCGCTTTATACAAACGCTAGTGGTGGTGGAAATAACACAGCTATGGGCTATCAAGCTGGTTATTACAATACAAGTGGTGGGCCAAATACTTTTGTAGGAAATCAAGCTGGTTATAGAAATACAACTGGCTCACATAATGCCGCTTTTGGTGCAGGTGCATTAGATGGTAATGGAAATAGCACAACAGGAAGTTACAACACAGCATTGGGTGACCAAGCACTCCGCTCTAACACCACAGCATCTAACAATACAGCTGTAGGGTACCAAGCAGGTTACACAAACACAACTGGAACAGGTTTAACAGCTTTAGGCTACCAAGCTGGATATAACAATAATGGAAATGGAAATACAGCAATTGGTGGTGGAAACCAATACATCGGTGCGGCTCTATATGCAAACTCATCAGGTGGAAATAACGTAGCAGTTGGAAGTGGTGCATTAACTGCCAATACAGCGTCTAACAATACTGGTGTTGGTTATGGTGCGTTAACTGCTAATACAAGTGGCACATTTAATGTTGCTTTAGGAACACAGGCTTTACAAGCCAACCTTTCATCAAATGGCAGTACATCAATAGGTTATCAGTCTGGAAATTCATCAACTGGTGCTGGTAACACTTTTACAGGTTATCAATCAGGATATGGAGTTTCTTCAGGTACATATAATACCTGTATAGGTTATCAAGCTGGTTATTATTCAAATGTATGGGCAACAGGTTCTAATGGGATTTATATTGGTAATGCCCCCGGAGCTTCAAGCACTTCTGTCAGTAATGAAATAGTTATTGGAATTACCATTCTTGGTAAAGGTGCAAATACTGCATATATTGGTGGAACATCTGGAGCTTATAACCAAGCAAACTCATCTTCTTGGTCAACCACATCTGACCAACGCCTGAAGAAAAACATCGTAGATAACACAGTTGGACTAGACGCAATCAATCAAGTTCGTGTCCGTAACTTTGAGTATCGTACCGAGGATGAGGTAACGGATTTACCCAAACAAAATGCAGTTAACATTACTGGCACACAGTTGGGCGTAATAGCTCAAGAACTTCAACAAGTATTACCAGACTGCGTAAAGCAAGAAAGCACAGGGGTTTTGTCTGTAGATACAAGTAACATCACTTGGCATCTGATCAACGCAGTAAAAGAACTCTCGGCAGAACTTAACGCACTTAAAGCGAAAGTAGGAGCTTAAAATGGCACAAGTCAATTCATGGACATGGACAATTACATCAATGCAACAATGGCCTAGTGGCACAAACGCTGGCTATGTTGTTAATGTCAACTGGGAGCTAACTGGTACTGATGGCACTCACACAGCTAGTATTGGTGGCAACACTCAGTACCCAGTTACTGATGCCCAAGCAGGATTCACACCCTACGCACAATTAACTCAAGCCACAGTCATTGGTTGGGTTCAAGAGTCTTTGGGTGCTCAAGGTATTGCTAACTTTGAAGCCAATGTTCAAGGTCAAATAAATTCATTAGAATCTCCTCCTGTTACACCCGTAACTCAACCTTTACCTTGGAGCAACTAATGGACAAATTAACCCTTTCTACTCAACTTATCAACCAGATCATGGCTTACTTGGGAACCAGACCTTTCCAAGAAGTATTCCAACTGATTGAAGCTGTTCAGAAAGAAGCTACAGCCCAACAACAAGCCCCAGTAGAGGCTCCTAAGGAGTAAGAAATGTCAGCCAGTGGCTACACCCCCATCATCTTATATAGCTCACAAACAGCTACAAACGTACCTTCTAGTGCAAACCTAGCTTTAGGTGAGCTTGCCATCAACACAACGGATGGCATTCTTTACTACAAAACCACTGGTGGAACAGTCACAGCTCTAGCAAAAGCTTCTTCTGTTGGTGGAAACTTTACCAACATTGTGGTGTCTGGTACATCCCAACTAGGTACAGTTTCTTCTGGAACATGGAACGGTTCTACCATAGGTGTTGCCTACGGTGGAACTGGCCTTACCTCTACACCTTCTAACGGTCAAATTGACATTGGAAATGGTGCAGGATTCACAAGAGCTACCCTGACTGCTGGAACTGGTGTTTCTATTGTCAACACCTCTGGTGGCATCCAAATCTCTGCTACTGGTACAGGTGGTGGTACGGTCACTAGCGTCTCAGGATCAGGTGGTACGACTGGTTTAACCTTCTCAGGAAGCCCAATCACTACCTCAGGCACCCTTACCCTTGGTGGAACACTTGGAGTAGGTTATGGGGGCACAGGAGTGGCTACAACGCCTTCTAGTGGCTCACTTTTGATTGGTAATGGTTCAGGATATACGGTTAATACTTTGTCTGCTGGATCAGGTATCACGATCACCAATGGTTCTGGCACCATTACAATTTCCTCGACTGGTGCATCTGGCGTAACTGCTATTTATGGAAGTGCTTACATTAGTGCATCGTCTCCTACAGGTTCAGTCACACTGACGAATACTGGTGTGACGACAGTGAATGGTTCAACAGGAAACATCACGAACGTAGCGATTACCACTTCAAACAACACATTTAGTGGTTCAAACACATTTAATACTGGAACGACTACGTTCAATGGTGCATTAACAGCTAATGGACTTTCAGGATTTGGTGCAACTAACCCCGGGTCTGGCCTTGCTGGTGCTACTGCCTATGCATATTTCAAAACCACATCCAATTCTTATTTTCCTGCTCTTTTTGACTGTCAGGCAAGTTCTAGTAGTTCTGCTGACTTTAATACAGCTTATACAACTTCTGCATTGTCTGCATATTTTTATGGAAACATTTCTAGTTATACAAATGTAGGAACCATAACCACAAATGGTACTTCTACTTTTTATAACACTTCTTCTGATAGAAGATTGAAGACCAACATTACAAGTTTGTCATCAAGTGGTGCATTTATTGACGCTTTACAGCCAAGAACTTTCACTTGGATTAACACTGGTTTAGCAGACACTGGATTTATTGCTGACGAACTTCAACAGGTTGTCCCAAATGCAGTTCATGGTGAGCCTAACGCTGTGGATACTCAAGGCAATCCCAAGTACCAGCAAGTTGACGCATCCTCTCCTGAGATGGTTGCAAACATCATTGCTGAACTACAATCTTTACGCAAGCGTGTTTCTGCGCTTGAATCCAACACAAAGGCGTAACAAATGGAAATTACACTCAAATACACATTGGATGAGGTTAATGCCTTGTTGACAGCATTGGGACAACTTCCCTTTAGCACCTCAGCAGGCCTCATTAGCAATATCCAGTTACAAGCAACCCCACAGGTACAAGCTCAACAACCTGCAGAGCCTGAGCCTGAAACTAAGGAGTAAATGATGAATTTTTTGAAAGAAATCAGAGCACACATCAACAGCTTCGAGACTGAATTTGAAGCTGAATTGCACAAGTTCATTGATCACTTAGAGACCAAATATCAGGTTCCAGCACCTGCAGTGGTAGCTCCTCCTGCTCCCATTGGAGAAGTTGTTCCTGAGCCTACCTTTATTGCACCTACTGCTCCTGTTGAAGCACCAGTTGCAGAAGATACACCTGTAGAGACTAAAAATGATTCTGATAATAGTACCCCTGTTTCTGCTGATCCTGCTTCAGTTGTGGATACACCAGTTGTAGACCCAACACCTGCACCTCAGCCAGACCCAGAACCAGCACCAACTACTAAGGAGTAAATCATGAGTGAACAGTGGATTCAGAAAGCGATTAAGAAGCCCGGCTCTTTGCGTAAAGCCCTTCACGTACCTGAAGGCCAGAAGATTCCAGCTAAGAAATTAGCTGTCAAATCCACTGATTCACCCAAGATGGCGAAGCGTAAGAATTTAGCCAAGACTCTTAGAGGCTTTGACTGATATGGCAGACACTGAGAAAGATTTGGCTGTCCACGTTGCTGTGTGCGATGTTCGGTACAACCAAATAGCACAGTCTTTGAGGGAAGGGGAAAAGCGCATGACCAAGATAGAGTATTTAATCTATGGGGTCATGCTCTTGGTCCTGCTCGGACCCGGTGTCGCAGGGGCGTTCTTCAAACACTTCTTTGGAGTGTAAGAAATTGATCCATTTACTCTCGTTGCCCTTGCCTCTGGTGCTTTCAAGCTCTGCAAAGACGCTTGTGAGATGTACAAAGAAGGGCGTCAAATCGTTACTGACATCGCCAAGGAAGTTGATGGAGTTGTCAAGGACGTTAAGACAGTACAAAAGAAAGCCAAGGGGCTTCTTGGGTTCCTGAGTGCTGTTTTTGGTAAGAAAGAGGAAGTGCAACCAGAAGTTGCACAACCTGTAAAGAAGGTAAAGAAGAAGAAAGAGCCTCCACCAGAGTTTGACGAGAACCTCATTTACCAACAAGTAAGTGATGCTCTCATCAAGTTCTATAGAGCGTACAACGCCCTAAAAAACTATACGAAAGAACAAGAAGAATTTGCTCTCCATGCAAATAATGAGGAAGGCCAAGAGGCGGCGATCAACATAACGATTGCCAATTTGCAGATGGAGAAGTTGAATACGGAGCTGAGTGACTACATGGTGTATCACGTCCCACTTGAATTGAAGGACTTATACACTAGGGTGAACCAACAAATCGGGCATATTGCCAACGTGCAGGCTCTAGCAAGGCGAGAGGAGATGCTGAAGGAGCGTAGGGCAAAATGGCAACGTCGTCAAAAGGCAGACCTAATCAGGGGAAGAATGGTGGCTTCAGTAATTACAGTTCTGATGCTAATGTGGATATGGCTAATGATTCTCAGTCTGACTCACTCGCCATCCTACTGATTGTGGTTCTTTTGGTTATTCTCTTGTTGATTGTTCCTCTGATTGCTTGGATGTATGTAGATGTAAGACAGATGGAGCTGAGAGTCAATAAAGCTTTGACAAGGATTGAAGGGAAATGATTAAAAAATTCAGTTTTGTATACACGTCAATACTGATATGTATACTTTTCCCATTTTTGTGTTCATGTGAAGACAAATATAGATATATATGTCAAGACTTTGATCACTTTCAAGATAAAGAATGCCAACATCCTCGCTGTGAGTTCAGTCAAACTTGCCCTGAGTATCTAGTTGCACCAATTCTGGAGAAAAAAGTTGAACAAGCTAACAAATGATGAAATAGAAACTAGGGTATGGGCCTTTGTGGTCATATCCATCACTGCTGTTCTATTTTTCATTGTTATTTCGTTGATTTACAGAACCACTTTTGTGATTCAGCCCCTTAAAGCCATATCTCCTATGGACCAAGCTGACCAGAAGATGCTAAATGACATTGTTTTGCTGATTGTGGGTGCCATAGGAGGCGTTGCAGGCAAGAAAGTAGCTGGTGGGGTAGCTAGTACCATTGGAGCCATAAAACAGGCTACAGCACCAACTATGCCCATGAACTGTTATGGTATGCAAGGGATGGGGTCCCCACTGGGGACTGGGAATATGCCTCCCAGTTACGGTGGAACCCAGCCTTTTGGTTCTTTGCCTACATTCAAAAACCCCCAGTTTGACGAGTCTTGGACGCCTCCTCCTCCACCTTCTGGACCACCAGTTCTAGAGGACGAGGCAACCAGAGAACACATGGCTTTAGCTAGAGCAGAGGCCAAAAATGCTTAGTTGGCTCTCATGGTTCTTTGACGACCTTTTTTACTGGATCGCACTGATTGCTTTGGCAGGTGGTGCTATTGCGTACATATTGAGTTTTTTGGTAGGGTTTATCCCTATGTTAAAGGCCCATGCATTTTTGATGAAGGTGCTTGGATTGGTGTTGGTTATCTCAGGAGGTACTTATGTCTCAGATCATCACGGTTATCAAAGGCGAGTTGACGAAGATAAAGCAGAGATTGAGCGACTTAATGCAGAAGCTAGGGCAAAAGAAGCAGAACTAGGGCAAAAGCTTGCCAAGGTTAACAACGACCTCAAAAGGGCTAAAAATGACATTAAAACTAAGCAGGCTAGTATCAATTCTAGGGTTGACTCTGGCGAGTTGCGCTTCCCCTCCTCCTGTGGTGTACAAGCCAATTCAGGTTCCACCACTGCCTCAGGAGATTCAACCAATGGAAGCGACGCTGACAGACAGGCTATTAAAGATATTGTCACCCTCGTCTCAGAAGGAGACACAGCCATCACCCAGCTCAACGCCTGCATCGATACCTACCAAAAGGTTAGAGAGCAAATAAATTCTCAGGAGCGCTAGGGTGATAAATACGCTTAGCTTCTATGTACGCTTTGTGCGCCTCTTCTTTGGACAAGAAATAACCAAGATGTTTGCGTTTTCTATTAACAGTAATGGAGGCAGACCATTTTTTTGTTTGTTTTGGTTTTGCAAATCCATTTGCAATTTTATTGTATGCATTATCAGATTGACTAACCGATCTAAGATTTGCAATTCTATTGTCCGATTTATCTCTGTTAATATGATCAATAATAGAATCGGGGAAACTGTTGTATATATAAAGCCAAGCCAGACGATGAGCGTAATAAAGTTTTTTATGCCTTATTACTACATAACCATCTTTGTTTTTTGTGCCAGCAATTTGTCCTTCTTTTCTAGGCCCACATTGACTTATTTTCCAAGTAAATATTCCAGTTTCTGGGTTGTAGTCCAGAATCTCTTTAAGTCGTTTAGAATCAAGATTGCTCATGCTTTTGTCCTCCTGAGACAATGGTTTGGGAAGTGGATTACGGGGTCTGCAAACCCTGTAGTCTGCGCTTATTCTATCATGGGAGACGGTCAATGTTAAGCCCAGAGAAGCTCCACGCCCTTGGAATCAGTCCTGAGTGGGTAGAACCCCTGAAGGAGACTTTTGAACGCTTCAAGATCAATTCTGTGGCTCAAGAAGCTAGGTTTATTGCTCAGGCTTCCCACGAATCTAACCACTTCAGGGCCTTAGAGGAAAACTTGAACTACAAGGCTGAGACCTTGATGAAGCTCTGGCCTAAGAGGTTCCCTACCCTAGAGGAAGCGAACAAGTACGCCAGACAACCTCTGTTGATCGCCAACCATATCTACAGCAACCGTATGGGCAACAGAGATGAGGCTTCTGGGGATGGCTGGAGGTTCAGGGGTGGTGGTCTATTTCAGTTAACAGGCCACGATAACTATTGGCACTGTGGTCAGGCTTTAGGGATAGATTTAGTCATGCAACCTGAGCTAGTTAGACAGCCAAGGGTTGCTTGTCTCAGTGCAGGCTGGTTCTGGTCTACCCATGGATGCAACTCTTTAGCTGAGGCTGGAGATGATTTAGGTTTGACCAAAAAGATCAATGGTGGGACGATTGGGATAGAAGACAGGAAAGCCCAAACACAACACGCCCTACAAGTCCTTGCCTGAAGGGGTATAGGTAGTTAAAATGAGTAAAAGACTGGGTAAATCATGACCACGACCACAACACCATCATTCGTTCTGACGTACGACAGCCTAGTGAATACTGTAACCCAGTATCTAGAGCGTAATGATACTGCTACTGTCAATCAAATTCCAACATTCATCACGATGTGTGAGTTTGAGATAGCCCAAGAGATCAAAACACTTGGTCAGTTGCAAGTTGTGACAGCTACCATGAACGTAGGAAATAACGTCATTGCCAAGCCTGCTAGATGGCGTAAGACCGTTTCTTTTAACTTGACCAATGGTACGTCTAGGCAACCTGTGTATTTAAGGAAATACGAGTATTTAAAGGCTTATGCTCCTGACAATACTGCTACAGGAACACCTGTCTACTATGCTGACTATAACTACGATAACTGGTTAGTTGCACCTACTCCTGACCAAAACTATTCTTTTGAAGTGCTGTTTTACGAAAGACTACAGCCTTTGTCGAGCACCAATCAGACTAACTGGTTGACTCAAAACGCACCTAACGCCATGTTATTTGGTACTCTTTTGCAGGCCATGCCTTTCTTAAAGAACGATCAAAGAACGATTTTTCAACAAAAGTACGATTTAGCTCTCCAAGCCCTCAAAGCTGAAGATACAACTCGTATGGCAGATAGACAAGCAATTGCATTGGATTCATAATGACAAATTATTTAGACCCGTTTACCGGACAGACGATCTCCCCCTCGCAAACAGGGTACGAGTCATTAACACTGTCATCCAATACAACCCTTCAGTGGCCTATCAATGGCAACAACACAAATGTTGTGGCAACCATCATTGAGGTCACTGCTACAGCCTCTAACTTGGCTTTGGCGATGCCTCCAGCCTCTCAGGTATCTACTGGTCAATCAGTCTTGATCAGGAACACTGGAAGCATTGTTTTTAACGTCACAGACAATTCAGGAAACATACTTGCGACAGTTTTGTCAGGTATCTCTTGGTACATCTACGTAACCAGCAACTCCACTACAGCAGGTACTTGGAACTCTGTACAGTTTGGAGCTAGTGCAAGTAATGCCAACGCCACAACTTTGGCTGGTTATGGTCTAGTCTCTGCTGGTACAGCCATCAACCAGAACTATCCTATCCAGACCCTTAACTCTGGCACTACCTTGAATTCTGGATATCTAGCTCAGGTGGTGGTTTGGACAGGTGGTGTGGGTACATTAACTTTACCTTCAGCTTCCTCTTTAGGTAATGGCTGGTTCACCATCATCAGAAACAGTGGTTCAGGTATTCTTACCTTGACTCCTAGTGGTTCAGATACCATTAACGGTAACTCTACCCAACAGCTCCAGTTGACAGAATCCTTGGTGATTGTTTCTGCTGGAACAAATACGATTGTGGTAGGTTCTACAACCTATACAGGCTTCAGCACCTATGCTTATGGCAGGTCAAACCTTTTCCCCTATACCCAGCTAGCAATCAGCGTGACTGGTATTTCTAGCTCTACTTACACCCTGACAGCTACCCAAGCTTCTAGCGTTATCCAAAGCTACAGTGGTGTTTTGAGCCAAAGTATCACAGTTATTTTGCCTCAGACTGTTCAGCTTTACTCCATGTCTAACCAGACAACTGGAAGCTATTCACTGAGCTTTAAAACCAGTGCTTCAGGTGGAACGAGCTACACCTTGACCCAAGGTAACTATGTGATGTTGGTTTCTGATGGAACAAACGTCTATAACGCTCAGTCTGCTTCAGTGGCGTTGGCAGGAACAGCTTTATTCAATTCAGGTACAGCGTCAGCTCCTTCTGTGGCTTTCACGTCTGACAATACAACTGGATTGTATTTGGCAGGAACGGGGATTATGGGCGTGGCCGCAGGTGGTGCACAGGGCATTTTGGTAGGTTCGAGTTCGAGTGCTAGCCCCGGTCTCACTGTACCCCTAGGCATCTCTGGAGGCACATTTTGACAGCCAATGTCGTTAACCTACTCATTTCTGCTGGTATACAGAGGGATGGAACGCAATTCGATGCTCCATGCTATGTGGATGGGCAGTGGGTGCGTTTTCAGCGTGGGAGACCTCGTAAGATTGGTGGGTACAACGGATTATTTCTGAATAGCCCCGGGATCTCCCGTGGGATGCTCCAAAACTCCTACAACGGACTCAACTACATCTACTCAGGCTACAACACTGGCCTCTACTACTGGCAGACCAATGACGTCAATGGAGTTGGTTTTGGCCCTCAAACCATTACGATGCCATCGAATTTCACGTCTAGCAACAACAATTTGTGGCAATTTGACATTGGATACGATGCAAATGGTACAAAGTTTTTGAACTTCATAGCCCATGCTGGGCAGAACTTGGCTGACATAAGCTCGACAACGAATACGCCAGTGTTTACGGGGCAGTTCCCCGGTGGTTCGCTCTCCAGCGTAGGCGTTTTCACAGCTACAGGAACTCCCTCTGGCACTCAAATTACCATCACTGGCCTCAACTACAAAATCAACACAGGCCAATTGGTCACAGGAACAGGCATCCCAGCCAATACTACGGTCACTGGAGTTGTGTTTGCCACCAATACAACGGTAACCGTAAGTAACTCGATTACCGGAACATCACCAATTACAGTTACCTTTGACAACCAAATCTCTGTCAGCGGTGGAGCTTGTATGCTCTACCCTTATCTTTTTGTTTATGGCAACAATGGTTTGATCCAGAACTGCGCCGCAGGAGACTTTACCAACTGGGTATCTGCTGACTCCAACGCCAACAACGTCTCTGCTACAAAAGTAGTAAAGGGTATGCCTCTCAGGGGTGGTACAACCTCTCCAGCAGGCTTGTTTTGGTCCTTAGACCAGCTCACTCGTGTTTCTTATGCTCCCCAGACTGTAGGAACAAGCACCCTTTATTGGCGTTATGACATCATTTCTAGCCAAACCTCCATAATGTCCTCTAACTGCGTGATTGAGTACGATGGCATCTACTACTGGTGTGGAACTGACCGTTTCTTGATGTACAACGGTGTTGTTCAAGAAATGGAGAATAGAACAAACCTCAACTGGTTCTTTGACAACCTAAACTACTCTCAGAGACAAAAGGTCTGGGTTAGCAAAGTTCCTCGTTGGGGCGAGATTTGGTGGTTCTATCCAAGGGGTACAGCTACTGAGTGCACAGATGCAATTATCTATAACGTCAGAGAAAAGACTTGGTACGATGCAGGCCAAGCTATGGGAGCCAATCGCTCTGCTGGAACCTTCTCTGAGGTGTTTAGATATCCTGTTTGGGCAGGAAATACCTCTTTGAACAGTGCTTTGTTCACAGGTTCTATTTCTGGTACGACTTTGACAGTC
>Ga0208253_1000474_pt1 | contig 16405 bp, 19 predicted proteins | sample CryBogCBE10Oct08_FD_184573 | JGI IMG/M metagenome (GOLD analysis project Ga0208253, IMG submission 184573) | Freshwater microbial communities from Crystal Bog, Wisconsin, USA - CBE10Oct08 (SPAdes) | ecosystem: Environmental > Aquatic > Freshwater > Lake | place: Crystal Bog, Wisconsin, USA...
CAAAGTTAAACCCATTTGGATTACATCCGCAGGGTTAATAACAACCAAATAAGTGTCCAAACCATCCATAGGCATAGTAAGTCCGTTGCTACCATCCAACTTGTCAACCTTGACCACAAGATACTTGCGGCTACGGGTCAATTTGAGTTGTTGGATCATACTGGGAAGAATGGCTTCCAAGTACTTTTTGCGTTTTGGACTTGCTTGAACTACGAATTCCATAGGGACTCCTTGTTGTTTAAGTATGTATTATAGCGTCAAACAAGCATCTTGTCAATTGGGTATCCCATAAATATTTCAAATGTATAAGTTTAATGAGATTCAAAGAGTAAATTTGGAAGTATCATCTTTATGTCAAGCATCTTGCCCGATGTGTGCTAGAAACTATCACGGCGGATTACCAAATCCCAATTTAATAGAAAAGAATATGGATTTGAAGTTTTACAAACAAATATTTGATATTGATTTTTTAACTCAATTAACTTCGATATACATACACGGTAATTTTGGAGATCCAATATTGAATAATGATTTGATTCCAATAATGAAGTATACCGTAGAACATAATCCCAATATCGATATACATATTCATACTAATGGTAGTGCCCGTAATATTAAATGGTGGGAAGAATTAGCAAAAACATTACCTGATAATCATATGGTATTTTTTGGTATTGATGGATTGGAAGATACTAATCATTTATATAGGATAGGAACAGATTTTAATTTAATAATGAGAAATGCTGAAGCATTTATTAAATCGGGTGGAAAAGCTCGTTGGGATTTTATTACCTTTAAGCATAATGAACATCAAATAGAAACTGCTAAACAACTTGCTAACCAATTAGGATTTAAAGGGTTTCACGAAAAACAAACTAGTAGATTCATAGGTAGTAAAGAATTTCAAGTATTTGATAAACATGGTAATTTATCACATACATTATCAGCACCTACAGAACAAAAGATTTCATTTGTTGATAGAAATACCGTTAAAAATTATAAAGATATTTTTAAATCAGCAACCATTAATTGTGAAGCTGAGTCGGATAATAGCATTTATATTGATAGTTTAGGTTATCTATGGCCTTGTTGTTTTTTAGCAGGAGTACTTGCTCAATATGCTAGAACAGAAGATCTAGTATTTGATTTTATTAGTAATAGCAGTCAAACATTATTAACAGCATTAGAACCGTTTGGCGGGCTGGATGGTTTACATCTTGAAAAACATTCTATAAAAGAAATTGTTGATAGCGATGTTTGGCAAACTGTATGGGATTATAATTTTAAAAATAAATCTATATTAATGTGCTCTAGGACCTGTGGCAATATTACCAATGTTAATTTTAGTCAATGGCGCGATCAATTCGTAGAATTAAACAACTTTAATTAAAATGTACAAATTTAGAGAATTAGAAGAATTACATATTGAGTTGACTACTAATTGTCAAGCTAGATGTCCAATGTGCGCCCGTACTAAAGAAAATGGTAATATAAATCCTTTAATATCCATTAACAATTTAGATTTTGATACACTGACACAATCAATTGAACCTGTATTACCTTTTATAAAAAGAATAATGCTTTGCGGTAATTTTGGCGATCCTATTTTATACCCTAAACTAATTGAGCTTGTAGAATATATTGCCAATGTCAATCCCATGGTATTTGTTGACATGCATACCAACGGTAGTGCTAGAGATACAAAATGGTGGAGACAACTAGCATTAGCATTGCCTAAAAATCATTCTGTTACGTTTGGTATAGATGGCCTAAGAGATACCCATTCGTTATATCGTATTGGAACTGACTTTGACAAAATAATTAAAAACGCTCGAGTGTTTATCAACAATGGAGGCACGGCTAATTGGACCTATATTGTTTTTAAACATAATGAACATCAAATAGAACTAGCACGACAACTTGCCGCAAGTATAGGATTTAAAAGTTTCCAATCAAAGCATACATCTAGATTTTTAGTTAACCCGTGGTTAGACGTTAAAGATAAAAACGGCAATATAACACATCGGTTAGAATTCCCAACAGAATCTAAATTAACCTACATTGATCGTAAAGCATTGTCGGAATATCAAAAACACATATCCTTGGCCGAAGTTGAATGTGAAGTAGAACGTACACGAAGTCTTTACATAGATGGATATGGTGATGTATGGCCTTGTTGCTTTGTAGCATCGACACCTTATCAGTATACATCATTAGATAGTCCTACACTTGGATTTGTTAATGACAGCAAATCCAGTTTAAATAACGTAGTTGCACAAATGGGACCTTTGAATATTAAAGATAGAACTATTCAAGATATAGTCGATAGCAAAGAATGGCAAACACTATGGGATAAAAATTTCCAAGGACCTAACAAACTTCATATGTGCGCTAGGACATGTGGGAAATTCTCAACTATAAATATCAGTCAACATGATGAACAAATTATTAAACAAACAGAATTCCATAATTAAAATTGATTCAAATATCGACGATTCTATTCTACGGATAGAATTATGTCTTAGTAATATTTGTAATTATAGTTGCTGGTATTGTTTTCCCGGATGCAACGAAGGAACACATCCTTGGCCTAAGTATAAAACCTTTGTTGAAAACTTGGACCACTTAATTGACTATTATAAAAAACACAAAAACAAAAAGACCATATACATTCACATCATAGGTGGAGAACCTACTCTGTGGCGTGAGTTCGGTGACTTTGTAAAATATTTAAAAGAACAACACAAGTGCATTGTTAGTGTATCTACCAACGGTTCTAGAACACTACGTTGGTGGGAAGAATACGGACACTATGTTGATGCGGTGATGTTAAGTTGTCACTACGAACGTGTAGATGTAGAACATGCCAAAGCAGTGGGAGATATACTTTATAAAAAAGGTGTAAATGTCAACGCCTTGGTATTAATGGATCCTGCAAACTGGGATAGATGTATTGATATAGTAGAACAATTAAAGACCAGCAAGAAGCGATGGTTTATATGTGCTATGGAAATATATCACGGTTCTGTACATTATACTGAAGAACAAAAAGAATATTTGTCTAAGTCTTGTAAACGAATTGCCAATCCTTGGTTTTACTTTTGGAATAAGAAAACTCCTCATGCCAACCCTACGTTTACATTTGAAGATGGATCGAAAGCCAAACTTAATAATAATTGGGTATCGTTGAATGGGTTGAATAACTTCTATGGTTGGGAATGTAACCTAGGAGTTGATACGTTTTATATCAATAAAGACGGATTGATGCAAGGTGCTTGCGGCGAAACATTGTATGATTTAAATTACAAATTTAATATCTATGATGACAATTTTATATCAAAGTTTCATCCAGAAATTAAACCCACAATATGTAAGAAAAATGCACTATGTCAATGCCAGCCAGAATACAATTGTCGCAAACAGCGAGTCATTCCTTTGGTGCAAATTTAGTTAATGGAATGTCTGCGGCACAGGTGCAGAATTTTCTATCACAAATTATGGGTTCAGTAGGAACTACAAATGATCCTGTATAGATGTTTCCTAAACTGCTGCCAACTCTACAGGTTGCACGATGTACATCTCCATCCCAATTAATCATTAAACTTTCTAAACCTGCATTACAGGTCCAGCCTTTATATTTGTTTAAATGTAATTTGATAACATCGTTGGCATGATACTGATCATGGTCGTCTATTACGGTATTTGATCCAACGGTTGCAGACTGCTCTTTGATCCATTTTAAATCGTCAGGTTCATAACGCATGTCGTCAAATAAATCATGGTCACCTTCTGTCCATCTTATCCTACGAACAGCATAGGGAATTTTTCCTTGTTCTAAAACATTAACAGCACTCCGTACCATTTCCATTTTAGTGTGTAAGGCCATAACTTGAACTAGAATTTTTTTATTTGTAAGCACAGACACTTGAATAATTTTATTAATTACTCTGTTCCAATCGTGCTCAAAATGTAAACTAAAGACTATTTGATCAACTGGCAACTCCACATAAAAATCTGCAGGTAAAGTTCCATTGGTTGTTACACTCATATAAAATATTCTTTTCTGTTTACAATATTCTATTAGATCTTTAAAGTCGGGATGAACACAGGGCTCGCCTCCCGTAAAACTTAATTGTACAGGTTTACTCAAAGATGATATTTTATCAACCGTTGATTTTAAAATATCTATATTTGTATGCGGGCTTGAGTTATCGTGTATCACATCAGGACAATAACTACAATCGTAATTACAACGTTTACCTAAGTTCCATTCTATCTTAATGATATTGGCTTGATTAGGATTAATGTGAGCAACTTTAAACATAGGGTTTAAACTCAGGTGTGATATCTGTAAAACTTTGGTTTCGACTACGATCCAGTCTACGATTAAATTCTACGCAGTCTTTCCAATTATGTTCATAGGTTCCTGATTGTAAATAATGCATTACACTATGTAATTGACCTAACGTGATATCTTTTAGTATAGGATACTCTTTCACTAATTTATGACTGGATACTTTAATGGTAGCTGATTGCAATTTTTCGGTAGCCAGCTCTCGAAGTGGTTTAGGCATTACTTGAACATTGAGTAGTGTTGGATAATTAACTAGATTTGTATAAAATACAATTCCTAACTCGTTTAAAAAGTAATCAACCATTTGATCCAGTATTAATACATTACTAACTTGGACAGCAACATTACCGACTATGCGATTAACATTGGGAATAGTTTTTACCAAACGAATGTTTTCTATCAACTCCTCCCACTTGGCATTACCACGAATATATTCATAACTATCATCTAGTCCATCTATACTAACATTGATAGCAATACTTTTAAATTTTGGCCAATATTCAAACACATTTCTTTTTCCCTTGCCTAGGCTGGTTAAGTTTGTAGCGTACTTAATTTCAATGTTATGAGCATAGGGTTGTAACATTTCTAGAATTTTATAATGTGTGGGATCAGTTAAAGGTTCCCCACCGGCAAATTCTACACGACGAAAATGTGGTAACAACTTTTCAAAACTTGCCCACCAGTTAGGATTATCATTGAATTTGTCTAGATAAGGTTTTTCTTTTAGATTGTATATTTTAATAGTGGGTATTAAAAAACTATCTTCTTTGACATAAAATTCTTCAATCTCTTCCCAGTCGTCCCAACTTGTGCTATCCATGGGATGACACATACGACATTTTAAATTACACAGGTTATTTAATTTTAACTCCATAGTAGGAAGTTCGAAGGGCATGGAATAATCTTCACGCATTGTGGTCCATGCGTTGGGATACAGGTTAATTCTTGCTTCAGGTATTTGTCCTTTTATATGACGTTGTCTAAGGCTTTCGATATTTTGATCTTCTAGTTCCCAACATGATACACATTCGGGTGGTCGTTCGTTGTTGAGCATTTGGCGACGAATACGTTTCATATTGTCGTTGTTCCAAACTTCTTCTAGAGTTTCTTCTTGAATGTTGCCTACATTCCAACTACGGCAACAGGCCTTAATTCCTCCATCTTCTCTAGTAGCCATCCCAGTAAAAGGGTGCATACAAAACGTCTTGCTATTTGGTATCATGGTAATATTTACTCTGATAAAGTGTGTATATAAATATTTGATGTTGACAAAAACTAGTTATTTTGTTCCTAAAGAATTATTGGATAATTTAATCATCCCCGACGAATTTAGGTCTACAATTAATCAACCTACGGGAAGATTCTTTTATGACCCTTGGGAATTAAGACCTGAATTTAAAAATACTCTTTGGGAAACGATATACAACAGTTTACCGGTAGACAAAGGCGAAGCAAGAATTATAATCTTAGAACCGGGTACTGGATATAAAGTACACGCAGACATTGATGATAGATATCATTTAAATATCTCAGGCGACAATTGTTACTTACTAGATTTAGATAACAACGAAATGTTTGCCATTGAGCACGACGGTGTTTGGTATGATTTATATGCAGGCGGTAGACATACTGCGGCAAACTTTGGAATACATAAAAGAGTTCAGTTAGTTGTTAGGAAATTACTTACTGATACTGAATTAAAAGATCCTGTCAAGGTAAAAATTTCTCCTCCAGCAGATAGACCTGATGCTAGATTTTTGTTCGACAACACAATAAGCCCTTGGTTAAATTCTGCCAATAAAAATCAAATAATATCTGACTTTTTTCCCGATGGGAATACTGCATTGTTTCATGTGGAAAGACTAGGATTGGCATCATTAACGGAACGCATACCCGATGGATTCAAACTGGACATACTTGTATAAATTTATAGATGGTAAAAACATCTATACAACCAACTTGTTATACACTCCTTTGATAAGTCCCGACCAATCTATTATGTGTATGAGTTGGGATAGTACCAGCGAGTATCATAGTTATAGACTACCTTCTGAAGAATTGTTAGATTTCTTTTTTGAACGTGAAGTTAAATTTTTAAAAAAGTTTCAAAGATATGACTGGGCACCTAAAATATTAGATATAAATGAATACTCTAAAAAGATTTATATAGAATGGAATAAAGAAAGTTTAAATCATATCATATGTGGCGGTCGAGATTTAAATCAAGAATGTCCAACATGGAAAGAACAAATTTTTAATATGCTTAGTGATATAAAGAATGAAGGTTGTTATAAAGCTGCCTTATACCCGCATTGTTTTTTTATAGGTGAGGATAACAAATTAAAAACGCTTGATTTTTATTCTTGTGCTGATGTTGCTGATCCTTATGTAGAAATAGACACAATAAAAGGAATGATAGGTGATCAATCCGTAGAACGATTTGCAGCAGCCACAGAAAACGGTCTACTTGATATTGGTAAATTCTTTAAAATAACAATGTTAACACACTTAGGAAAAACTTGGACTGACAATCCATTTCCTGATTTTTATAAAAGATTATATGATTAATTGGAATAACGTTTTAAAAAATATAGAGTCTTATAGGAAACGTGACATCACGGTAGATCCATCTGTTTGGGATTTAACTAATCCTGATTATAAAAAAATGTTAACACTATGGCAAGATCATAATGTTAATACGGCCAGTGTAAAATGGACCAATTATTACATCGATGCACACATACAAGATTTATTTTCTGAACAAGTAGATTGTCGACCTATGCGTAGTTGGGTAAGTCGTATAGATCCAGGTTACATGACAGGATGGCATTGGGATATAGACGAGTATGAACAACTATATAAAAAACAAGGCAACCTAGTTAGATATACTTGTTTTATAGATAGTCCTAGACTAGGACAGACATTTATTATTGAAGACAAATGCTATCACAATATGAAACAAGGTAGCATTATTAAATGGGACAATTACAATGATTGGCATTGTGGAGCCAACAGCGGATTAGAACCTAACTATATGTTTCACTTAGTAGGAATCGACGGTAGTAATTTGTAAAGTGTATCTAGTTTCGTAGCCTATATTAACCACACCGTGATAGCACATAGGATCTGTCCATCTATATAAATCACCGGCTTTATAGTTGGCCAGCATTTTATCGTCCCATGTAAAGATATGTCCAGGTTGCCAGTCTTGTAAAAACATTGTATATCTTATAGGATTTATACATTTTAAAAGATGCGGATCAAAGTGCATGGTCTGCATCTGACCTGGAAGTAATTTAATAATCCACCACCATTGTTCTCTATCATCGCTGTCTATTTTAGGCAATGTAAAATCCATCATTCCTATGGTTGTGTTATCAAATTGTTGAAAAGTATGATTACTATGCGAGTAACCATCTCTAGCACGTTCTCTTGCTTGATCTATCATTGGGTGACCTTGCCACTTATTTGGTTGCCATACAGGCACCGTGTCACCGTCATTCTCGGTAATGTGTTCCATAAACGCTGGTGTAATCCAGCTGGCGTAGTTTTTTACTAGTTCCATTAATCAAACACATCCAAGTTATAACTTAATCTAGGACTGAATCCTATGTTGCTGGTTCCATGTAGTTCATGTGGATTATCAAATAAGAACAAATCTCCTGCTCGATAGTCTTTAATCAAACGATCGGCATAGATCATAACATGTCCTGATTCATAATCAGTTAAAGGCATCCAGTATCTTTTTATTTTTACACTAGTGTCTTGATCAACATGCATGGGCATGAATTGACCAGGATTTTGTTTAACAATACGCCAGTCATAGTTAACAGCATCTATGGGTGGAACAATTTTAAATGGTAAACTATCTGGAAAAAAGTTATACCAGTAAGTTGCTGTTAAGTCATATCCCATACGCTTGGAATTTTCAAATTGTTCTGCTTCGTGGTCGTTTTCGGGTTGTTTTCCATTAGGGCCTGGAACTCCTGTATTGGACAACATATAAGACATCCATTCGGGGTTTAGCCACGAAGAAAAGTTATCTATAAAAATCATTCTAAATCAAATACACTTAGGTATGCCATTAATCTAAGATTGTTGCTAAAGTTGGCAGCACCGTGCCAAGAAAGAACATCTGTAAATTCTATCAGGTCGCCCATCTTATAATCTCTAACCAATTCGTCGTTCCAAATTAACACATGTCCAGGCTCGTAGTCTTGTAGAGCCATCATATATCGTTTTGTAGTTTCAGGCTCGCAAGGGTCATAATGTAGTGGCATACATTGGCCAGGATACATTTTAATAACCCACCAGTCGTAGTTGTTGCTTAGTTTTACAGGCCAAGGTAATGTAAAATCCATGTCTGGTATTTCAAATTGATGCCACTGTCCCCCTCGAGTAAAGTCCCACGAATTAGCAATGTCTTTATTCTGCGGATGGAAGTCGGGCAACATACATTCACGGTTATCGGGTAAAAGTTGTCCGTACTTGTTTGTCCAGAACTCTAACCATTCGGGCTTAATTAAATGTTTGTAATTTCCTAGATTTTTAATCATTAATATGTATCCAGATGATCGACGCCTAACTTCTTACGAAACTCTTCTGTAAACTTTCCGTCTACACGTAGTCCATATGATTGTTCCATAATCATTTCGCCGCCGTGCCAGTCTTGGTCATTCCACCATGCTGCCCGTGTATTTAAGTATATTTTATTACGCTTTTCCGGATCCCATACATACATTGATTTTTTAGTGTTAGGACGAACGTGAACAAATTCATTACGATGTGGATAGGTTACATCTACGCCATTCTTAGCATCCAAGTCTTTATGTTCAAAAGGAACTCCACCTGCTTCGCAATGAAAGAATATCACACGGCCGATATGTTCAAAAATATTTTCATCAAGCATATTTTCTACCCACTTGACCACATTAGGAAAGTATCTTGCTTCTTCGGTAAGTTTACGTGGTGCTGTTCTGTCATCCCACGATCCTTCTTCCCATAGGAAATAATAAAGATAAGGATCATAGGCACCCATGGCCATTTTTAAATAACGTGTGAACTTGTTGCGTGAACGATAATCGTGCAGGTCTTTGTATAGTTTAAGTCCTTCTACCTTAACAGGATCGTTGTCAGGGAGAGCAAGGAACTTATCAATAGCATAAGGAATGGGTAACCAGTTAACAATATAACTAGCATCGCCCCAAGTAAAACCAGGCTTCATCCAAGTTCCTTCTTTGGCATACTCACGTGCTAATGCGAACCCTGTGTATATTTCAGGTTGTAGCTGGTCAAAAGTTTCCATGTCTATATACGGCTCTAGGTCGATATAGGGTTGATTATCGATGCCCCTGATCATACTCGACGTTCCATTAAGTATTTCAGCGTGTAAGATATAGGTGCGCTGGTATCTATTTCCCACCATCTGAATCCCAAACTTACTGCGTTAGGACTGCTATGGTGATTGTTTTGTAATAGTCCACTGAAAATTCCTAAAAACAAATAATGAATAATTAAATTATTATTTGAATCATCGTTGGTGTTGGCCAGTCTATAAGTTAACGGAATACCTTTTATGTGGCATATACCCGCTGCCATCATGCCCAGCATCATTATAAATCTGCCTAGCAAAACTACTTTGAATAGCACAATAGGTAGAATTAATAATAAAACAAGTTGTACAATGGTTGAAATAACCAGAGAATGTTTTTCACAAAACAAAGCCCAGGGATCGTCAATTATTTCCATGCTGGTTCTATATCCGTGTTCGACTACCTTATCGACTCTTGGAATTTGAAAGTCGCATAAAAATTCTACAGGTATGGTACTGGCAGAACCCCACCAAAATTCTTTCCAGTTAACATTGTCGGCCTTGCCTTGATCGGAGTACATGTGATGGGCCGGATGCCAAATTGCTAGATATCTTGTAGGGCCATGCGATTGATTTACTGAACATAAAAATGTCAACACCTTATATGTTAAAGATTTTGTATTGACTTTGAACATTCTGTGGGCACAGATTCTATGTGCAAATGTTTCTTCCACCGTAATGACGTAAAATGTGGCAATCACTAACCAATACCACATGGTGGCAAAGTTACGAATAACTTCTATAAATTCATATCCGCCTATGATAATCATAGTCATAACCAGCACAAATCTATAATAGCTTTGAGCCTGTGTTCTTCTTAGAATTGGTATATCAGATATTTGTTCCATGGGGTAATTTAAAATCCTTAATGCCTGCTAGTTCTATATAATATTTAATTTCTTCTTCGTAACGTCTAGCAGTGGGTTCGTGTAAGTAAGGTTGCCAAAATTCATCTTGTAAATTGCTGTAGTCGTGTTGAATACGATAACACAATCTATCTTTAATATCTCCTAGCCTACGATGCAGAGTAATGCTGTTGTCGAACAAACAGAAATCTTTATTGCTTTGATACCAATGGTCGTAGATATATTTGTCTACAAACAACTCTTTGTTGATATGTTTGAATATCTTATCACTTTCCCGTTTGGTCAGACCTTTGATTTTATAGATTGTGTTGGTACTATAATGTAGTCCTACAATGCCTCCGGGACTACGCATAACAATAGGAATTTCTACATCATCTTCAGGGCACATATTGGCGTGCATGACTTCATCTTGTTCCATTCTCAATCCAGGATTAATTCTACCTGGAGTAAATCTATGGATCAAAATCATTTCATCTAATTCACTACGGAAAGCATTACTGACATTTTCGTAATAGTCGGGAGTTGTTAGAAAACCAGTACTGGATCCAATCATGTTTTCCGCACCCAACAATGCTACACCAGGAGTAAATGTCAGTGTACCGCTTTCATTGCTGTGCCATAGTAGTTCACCTTCGGCAAACATGCCCAGTGCATTACCATTGGCATCACGCTTGCCAGTGACTCGCATAACATGGCGACCGTCTTTAGATAACTCCTGCATATTAACAATGCTTTTTAATCTAATACGGTCCACTTCATCGATGAAGGGTTCGTCACGTAACGCAGCCTTGGCTAGTTCAGTAAATGAGTTGCCGGGATATTTTTTAAGCATTAGGTAGCGAACACCATATCTAGTATCGCCAAACTTTCTACAAAACTCAGTTTCCTTTTCCCAAGATAGGTTGCAGTCGCGAATAATCGTAACTAGGTTTTCCATATGAAGACGACCAATCTCCATCCATTCTTCATCGGTAATGGTCTCAAAGTCAACGTCGTCGACAAATATTCCAAACCTACCTAGTCCTGGTATTTTACTAATCTTCATAGGTATTGTCTTCCAATGTCCATTGTTTTATGTAGTTTCATATATCTAAAATGATAGATGTAATGTTTGTATCTAACGGTAAATCCCAATGTATATTGATCATTAATAAATTTAATCATCTTCTAAACTCCGTTGGTATTGTGTCGTATATTATTTTGTTGTTATTAATCATGGCATCACGCAGTATAACTTGATGTATGAGCGGACTAATAGGTTTACCAGGTAGCAAATCTGCCCATGTTTCAGTTTGCATTTCGTTTAGGTCAATGGTTGTTGCGTCTGGCCATTGTATTAATTTAATAGTAACACCATTAATAACTACGGCATAATGCGCTCTAACACTAAGGCTTGGATCTATATCATAGCTCCATCCTTTATTTATTGCTATATCTTGTGCGGCTTTTACTAACTGACTTAGATAAATTTGAGGGCCTTCGGGGTTACGTCCTATATCAGCACCTACTCTTATTCTAAATTGTTGGCATTTATTGGGATAAAACTCTTGTATTTCTTCTAGACAAAATTCCAATTGATTTAGATTTTCAAGGGTATAACTGATGTTCTTAACTTTCATACCCAATTTAATACAATTGTCTATGCCCTGTAGTTGTTTTTTACGAACTGCGGGCCCGTGATAATCTCTATGATTTAAACCAAAGGTCCAAGATAAGTCGGGTATATCCACAAACTTTTTAGCATATTCCAATTTAGATAGATTAACACCGTTGGTTAAAATCATAATACGTCTAGGTTTACCAGGTAATGTTCTTATGCGTCTAATCAATTCATCTAGGTCTTTACGGGCAGTAGGTTCCGCTCCAGCAAGACTAATGGAAAATCCGTCATCAGGCCATGATTCAATCTGTGTTAAAATATAATCTATGTCCGGATCCAATGATGTATTATCCGGAAGCTGATAACAATGTGGGCAGGTTAGGTTACATTTATTCGTAACTTCTATAAAATAACTACCATAGGTAAATCTGGGATACTGATGATTTAGATAAAACTCAGCATCGGGGTCGACTAATCTTTCTACATACCCGTGATGCGGGCAAGTTTTCCCCAACCATATTGATCCATCCCTTTCAAACTTTACTGCTGAAATATGTCTGTAGCAATACTCGCAAAGTGATATGGTTGTAGAAATATCGTTCATGGCTAATATTTATGGGTAAATAACACGCTCGGGAAATAATAGTATGAACACTGAAATAACAGGAAACACTTGGACAGCTGAACAATGGAAAGATTTTTATAACAATTCTGATATGAATTGGAAATATAAAATATTGGACAATTGGAATTTTAGAGTTCAAGATCTGTTAGAATATTATATAGAAGTTAAAGAAAACTACCAGCACCTTAAATTTTCAAAAGATGTAATGACCAAAATTGAAGAAAAGTTCGGTCAAAGAGATATGACAACATATCACTGCTGGTCGGCCATGACTAGATATAAAGATATTAATTTACCCTGTCCCTTGTATAGGGGCGACGAATCTCCCTATGAAATAGTCGAGGGTGATACTTTTGACAAGCCAACAGAGTTAATGTTTGGTATTGTTAAAAGAATCGTTGACAGAGTTCCTGGAGTATTTCAGATAGGTCTGGCATGTCACGATCCAGGATTTGTCATAGACGAACACACAGATATAACACACGATAACATAGGCGATTATAAAATACACATTCCTATTATTACAAATGAAAATGCCTACTGGTACTTTGGCAATGAACCTATAAATCTTAAAGTAGGTAACGCATACTTTTTAAATTCAGTTCATCCGCACGGAACAAAGAATCTTGGAAACACCATACGAGTTCATTTAATGATGACCATTCGTAACGAATCCATAGGTGATGTTATAACAAAGAAATACGACCTAACCTAATATGAAAACTAAATTTAATTATTATTACAACAACGTTCCTGGCAAAGGCCCTTGTCGTAATAATTTAATCTATACCAGTTTAATCAGCGAAGATCAAAAGACATTTGTACAATGGTACTACAATGACACTGATTACCATCGCGGTGAGAATCAGGTTATAGATCCGGCTAAAATGGATGAGAAGTGGAATCGAGAACTTTGTTATCTATCTCACATGGCAGAATGGTATCCTGAGCATGTTCCTAAATTTCAAGAAATTGACCTAGTGAATAAAAAGATTTATCTAGAAGTAGATGGCCCAGATTTCTGGGAACGTGCAGGATGCGACCACAATAACTTTGATAGTGTGTTGCCTGACTGGCAAGAACAGATGTTAGAAATTATTCAAGCACATAAAGAGTTAGGTCTACACAAATACAGTATGCACCCTAGCAGTTATTTTATTGTAGATGGAAAATTAAAAAGCATTAACTATTTCTTTACCTATGACAAAAATGAACCTAACATTAGTATTAGTGATGTTGAAAGTCATATCTACAGCACACGACAAGATGAAATGCGTAAACACTTATCGTTGTTGGGTATAGAATGGGACAAACCTCAATCGTGGGAAACAATGGATCGATTATGTTGGTCTAGTTTCAGTACAAACTATCCAGAAGATTTTATTAAAAAAGCCTTGAATGTATGAATTGGAATGATATAATTTCATCTGCCACACCCATCGATGAAATTCATGAATGTTTTAAAATCGACATGGAAATAGATTCAGAAAAACTTGTATCTAGTTTTTACGAATTGTTTACTCGACTAGGCCACAACTATGACAAGTTTATTAAACACGAAGCTGAGTATGCTAAAATCTATGGTGAAGATAATTTAGAAAATGGATTAGCAGTTTCTTGGGACATGAATTTGAATCACCCTCTTGAGTTAACCGGTGACGACCGCTGGCGTAAGTATCGTGGGCACACTAGTTTTTTAATTGAAGCTGGTGGCGATATTTCTAATTTTTCTGAAATATTATCTGAGTTAACGGACTTGTACCTGGGCGATGTTATTAAAAAAATATTTGCTTACCATAAACAAACTACTGGACGAGACTTTGTGGGCATAGCAAAAATTATTTGGTTAGGTGCTGGCCGTGGTTATGATTTTCATACAGATGAACCGAAAACTCTTATGAGGTATCATGTTCCGATAATTACTAATAACGATGTAACTTGGGTGTTTAATGAACAACCTTATAAAACTTTACATATGCCTTTAGGATCAGTATGGAAATTCTTTCCGCTGGCCATAGAACACTCGGTTAGAAATAATAGTCAAGTTGATCGTGCTCATTTGGTAATATCAGAATGTACAAAATAATTCCTTGGTCAGAAGATTTAGACCTATCAGATTTTTATAAAAGGGCAGCAGAACGGGGTTTTGTAAATAACTCGTCTCAAGCAGCCATGGTAGATTGTTTTGAAAACGAAGATGCATGGTGCGTATGGATTCTTTATTATAATGATGTTGCTGTAGGTGCGTGTGGGGCACATAGCATAGAAGAAGGTTATCGCATATGCACACGAACCTGCGTGTTTACAGACATGCTGGATCCTTTATATTCAACAGCATTAAGAACTAAGTCCGTAATAACTGAACATCAAAATCCCACTGCACAATTTTTTATACCCACTGGCATTGAATGGGTCAACGGACACGGTGATATTTTTATTACTAGCCATCCCAGTGAAATTGGCACACAACGTCGGGTACATAGAACCTGGGGGCCTTTATTGACCGAAACTGGAGTAGTTACTCCTGCGTTTGAAAAACACTATAGAGGTCATTTACAGACATTTTGGAAATTAAATCCAGATGTATTTTTAGATCAACTAAGTCGTGTAAGAAGATGGTAACAGAATTTAATCGAGTTAATCAAAATAAAATAGCCTGTTGTATTGTGGACAACAGACATAACTACACCAGCGGTTGGGCCACTGAAGTATCTATTAATGTATCGGACTTCCTTGCTCATAGGTTTACGGTCAAGGGCTATGATGTATTCATTGATAACGATGAAAACGAATTATTAAGACATGTTGCTGATCAAGGTTATAGTCATGCTGTGGTTGTTGCCATGGGCACAAGCCTGGGACTGAACGATAGATTATTCCCTGCCATAGAAAATATATGCCGTCGAGACTTTTTTATCGCCGGACATATATTAGATAGAAATGAAAATTCACATTGGAAAAATGCCTATTACGAACTACACCATCAGTTTTATATTGTTAGACTAGAGGATTTTATAGAACTAGATTATCCAGAAATTGGAGAACAGGAGTATGTCAAGCATAGACAAATAGAACCAATACGTAGTGAAACGTGTTTATACAACGACCACGAAGTGGCAGAATGGATACGGCCGGGATATGCTACCAAAGAGTATGAAATGAAATTACACGGTTGGAACATTATTGCTAGAGCATTGGAAAATGATAAGACTATAATCGACCTGGGACAAGAAATTAGAGACACAAAGAAATACTTCTACTATGAGTACGACCATGTTTTTACAAGAACCCTGGCAGATTTATATCATAACGAATTCTTTTGTAATAACTTCTTCCCTAGTTGGAACAGCGATCCCTTGAATGAAGGACTAACATTTCAAGGACCTGTAGAACAATATATCACCGTAGGTATAGGCGTCTACTGGGTTCATAACTTAAACAAGATTGGTTTCGATGATAATACTCGAGTTGTCTTTACAGATATCAATAATCATTGTTTAAATTTTATGAAAGCTCTTGTGGAAGAATGGGACGGCACCAATTACCCAGAATTTTATCGAGCTCGTATGACACGCATGGTTAATGG
>Ga0208253_1000478_pt1 | contig 16312 bp, 27 predicted proteins | sample CryBogCBE10Oct08_FD_184573 | JGI IMG/M metagenome (GOLD analysis project Ga0208253, IMG submission 184573) | Freshwater microbial communities from Crystal Bog, Wisconsin, USA - CBE10Oct08 (SPAdes) | ecosystem: Environmental > Aquatic > Freshwater > Lake | place: Crystal Bog, Wisconsin, USA...
GAAATTCATGGTGACGTCGATCATCCCTGAATCTTCCAAACCCAGCACAAATTCTTTGGATGCGGAAGCAAGATGCGTGACATCAATTTCGTCGACTTTTTGACCGGACGGCTTGATTTCCGTAACCTCTTCAAATGCGTCCCATGTTGATATGGCAGCGGCAGCAGTGGTAATTGCAGCCGCGGTTAATGGATCGGTTTTGGTAAACGACCCACCAAAGGCGATGGTTGTGCCATCAGATCGAATTGCATTGCTCATTGTTTACTCCAAAAAAAATCCCGCCATAAAGACGGGATGGGTTAATTGCTGCAAAACTAAGTGTTGGGTAGCCACATATAAAAATCTAGCGTGACGCGCCTTAAATGAGTGCTTGCGTCGTAATGGCTAGAACGAGAGTGCTTAACAGCACCTATCGCCGTATACAGTCCTACGCATATTGCGTCCGCCAGCCTTGCGGCCTCAGATCGAGTCAGCGAATACACGTCGATCTGATAGCGACTGGGGCTAAGAGACGCCAAGCCCATTAAGGTATAGCCACCATTCGGTTGCGACACCTCTTGATAAATGATGTAGGGTGGCACGTCTTCGTAATCTGCCACGTCAGGTCGAATCGGGTACGACGAAATAGCAGAAATTGTTGCCAGTGCCGCCGCCACTTGATCGTCATTCGTCATGTGGACATCTTCACCAAGTTGCGCGAACACATTAAATGCTGTTCAACATTCATTGAGTCTACGTTTAACACCGCAACAATCTTAAACGTTTGATTCTTCGCTGGGTACGACACTCGCATGCGGTTTGTGATCGCAGCGTTGTACCTTAGACGTATCAAAGTATTGATTTCGCTACTCATCGCTTGTGCGGCCTCTAATTGCTTGCCGGACAAATCCTCAATTACGCAGGAAATGTTATCTAAGACCGTAGTCCACGTGTCTGTAAGTTGCCCAAGAGAATCAGGTGTCCTGGACAACTCTTGCACAGATATTCTGTGCCGAAGCTCGCCTGCCGCAATCACATCGTCACCACTCGATACGGATCCAGCAAAGTATTGACGAAGGGCAGCTCTTCCATTTTCCCACGAGGCAAAATGGCAACTTCCTCTCGGTGCATATACAGCGATCCGACGCGTATTTTTATCCAAGCCTTGATGCCGTCTGGCACGCTCGAAGCGTCGGCATAGCCTGCCGTGAAATCAACCCACACAGCATTGATCTGAGGCAATGTTGGAGGCCAAACCGTTCCAAATATCGGCGTAATGCGAGCAGGCTCACATGAGAGGTCAACCGTATATTTCGACGAGTCTAGCGTTTGTTGCGCCCCGCTCATATCCAGATAATTGATTGAATCCACAGATTGAAGCGGAGGTTTATGCAACAAAATTGCAGTTTGTGGAATTGAAAATGCCGCCCCAAAAGGCGCAAACATTTGGCCTGCAGGAAACGAGTCGAGATAAAGACGCCACCGAGCCGTCATAAGCTGACGTTGTGTCATTGTCTCTGCCCCTTGGCGCGCAGCCGTGATTAACGACGCAATCAAGGTGTCGTCGTCATCCGTTTCCACGCGAAGGTGCAACTTCGCCTCGGCAAGCGTGACTGGCTCATCCGTCGATACAGATAATTGTTTAAGCGACATTTTGAATTCCACAAGGCTAGTGGCCCTTGTGAGGCCACTAGCTTGTTTTCAGCTGTTAAACGATTTGCGAAACAGCAGAAATATTCTGCGAGCTCGCTGGGTAATAGCGATCAGTAGTGGCCAGCAGTTTTGCGCCAACGATGCTGGATGCGCCAGTAACCGTCAGTGTTAGCTGGACATACGAGAAGCCATTGGCACCATCCAAGCTATCGGCCAGCACATCAGCAAGCGCGATTTGATTCGAGCTGGTGATGGGTGCAATTGATTTCAAAGCTTTTGCACTGGTGCCTTGATTGTCGATAGCCTGACTAATAGAGGCAGCAACCGATGCGCTAGCACCAAGCGCAGCCACTTCAATCAAAGCCAAAAGTGAAAACAACTGAGCCATTGAAATCCAGCCGGACGTAACTGAGGCACCAGCCACGGCCTGAGCCGGAATATTGCCAACTACTCCGACCAACTCGGATCCTTTTGCATTTGGAAACATACGTTTCTCCTAAACAATTAAATTTGAAAACTGCTCGGGCGAACCCGAGCGAGGCTGTCCGATTAGCGCGCGGCTAGCTGGACAAAAGGTGACAGAGAGTTCGCGCCTTTAGCAGGACTGATTGCAGCCGTGATCTTTGGCTGTGCATCGAGACGGAACACAGTGCGGAAGGCTGTCGCATCGGCATCGAAATAAATGTGCATCGATGTGTCGGTGCGGAAACCGCCAGCCTTGGTGATCGTTTGGACATAACTCATGTCGGCCAGCAGAACGTCTCCTTGCGAGCTAAACGTATTGGCGTGTTGAGTAACGATTACAGGGCGACCTAAAAGCGTTCCGTAGGGGCTCGTCTGGATTGCGCCGGTTTGTTGATTACCCATGGGGAAATAAATTGGGTAATTGCCGAGCGTCAGGGTAAAGAGTGCTGGCAGCACGTCATTGTTAATCAGCCAGACAGCGCGGCCAAATGATGCGGGAGGCAACCGAGCGATCATGTTCGCCAAATTGGTTGCTGTGAGCGTCTTAGTCGCTTGGCCGGTATCTTTTGACTGAGTGATTACTGCGTTACCGGAAAACGCGCCAAAAGGCACGGGTCCGCCAGTACCGAACAACAGCGCCTCGTTGGTTTTCCAGCGAATCGAGTCAGCAATCTTGTTTGGCAAGTAGCTGGTCAACATCGTCGAATCCTCAAGCATTTCATCGGATGCCGGAACGAGTGCCATCAACTTTTTCAGACGCAGAGCCATTGCGCCGAGAACAGGCTTGGTACCTGTCGCAGCACTTGATTCACCCTGCCAATAAGCGCGAATGCCATTGGTTCCCCAAGGAGTGGTCTCGTCTTTTGGGATAACCATTGAGTTCGAGCTGATCTCGGCCGTATCGGTCAGAGGCAACAAAGAATCTTCTGTCAAAGACAGCGTAAAAATTTCTTTACTGAACTCAGGTGGAACCAAAAAGCCACCATCGGCGCCTGTCGATTCGCCAGAATATAAGGACGGCGTTGCAGCCAAGCGAGGATCTGGGCGCATATTAGGCAATGCTGCCTGATGCACTGACGACATAAAGTCGCCAAAAGATTTGAAACCGCGCTTTTCGTCTTTGTCAGCGTTTTCTGTCACCGAAATGTAGGCATCTGCAACAGGCTCAACAAAAGCGGATTGAGCGGCGATGTCTTGCTCAATATCGATCTGCGCTTGAATACGAGACATTTCCGCGCCTTTTGCGTCAGCGGATGCCTTGTATGAGTCAAATTGTGCCTGCTCGTCGTCCGTTAGATCACGGGCTTCGGTGTTGGCTTTTTCCAAAATTGCGCCTGCGCTTTTCAGGCTTTCATTTTTGGCTTGTGCGGCAGCGGCTCGTTTGGCCTGCAGTTCGCGGATTTTTTTACTCATTTTGAATACTCCAAATAAAAAAGCCACCTCAACGGGTGGCTTTGGGCATAAAAAAAAGCGCCTTTCGGCGCATCGGATTTTTTAGCTATCGACGGATAGCCTCACTACTTTTGGCAGTCAACGGACTCCCGATTCAAGCAATCAATTTCAACTCGTTTGCAGCGGCAGACAGACGGCTCGCCTTAGCTGGCATGCGTGTTGCCTGTCCTTTTTTCTTCATCTGCGACAAAACATCGTCAAACGTGGCGACACCATCAACCATTTTGTTGGCAAGCGCTTCGTCTGCACCCAATACTCGACCTTGACCCATACCGTTTCGAACCGTATCAATGGGCACACCTCGACCTTTTGCGACGGCCTTGGTAAATGCCGAGTAATAATCATCAACACGAGACTGCATGAAAGCGCGAGCTTCCTCATCCAAAGGTTCATAAGGATTTCCTTCAACCTTAAATTTTCCGGCCGAGATCAACGTGGTCACAACGCCCTCATCTGCAAGGGCTTTTGAATAATCGTTATGTGCTTGCCATACCCCGATTGACCCGACCTCACCGCCCGGCGTGACGTAAAACTCTGAGGCAGAACATCCGATCCAATAGGCCGCAGATGCAGCAAGGGAATTGGCGATGGCCACGATTGGCTTTTTTGCGCGTGCCGCAATAATTTGATCGGCAAGCTCAGACACCCCGTAGACGGATCCGCCGGGTGAGTCAATATCGATCAGAATTTGACCGACCGAGTCGTCGTTAATCAGGTTTGTCAGGGCAGAACCGAATTGCTGTGTGCTCACCGAGCCTGGACCCGACACGTCATCAGCCATATTGCCGCGCTGAGTCACGATTCCATACAAAGGCAGAACGGCAATACCGCCCTGAGTCGGAACAGACGCGGCTCGGGCTGCTCTGGCCTCTTTCGCGGCCTCAATATTCGCCATGGTGCTTTGGCCTGCCGGAATACCTAAATTCCAACGAGCCAATACAGCGGTCATCGCGTTTAGACGCTCTGGCATCAATGCCCAAGGGGTCGATAAAAACTCGCTGATTAACAATTCACGTTTCATGTCTATTTCTCCAATTCGGCCAATCGAGCCAACTCAGTCGCAGCCGACCTAGTAAATAATTCAATCTCGCCCGACTGCAGGGCGCAGAATTGCAAACATCGATCAGCCACGTAAAGCGAAGCATCGACGCCTAGCGCGTCCGACACAATCTGACCAAACGCCAAATACTGTTCTTTAACCTGATCGTGAGGGGTCGATGATTTAACGAAACCCGCAATCATTCCGATTTCGCGACGAGCCAAGCGATCAACGCTTGACTGCAAGATCGCATTTAATCGCGCTTGATACCTTGCGCTCGCGGTGTCTTGCGGCGGCAATTCGCTCGTTTCGCTGGCCTCAGTTTCGCCATCATCCTCGACCATATTCAGAGGAACAAGCGGTTCATCCAAGCCCTCGATTGGGTTCAAATTCTCGGCAACACGGGCTTCGTTTCTGGTTAGCCAGCCTGCGTTAATACCGGACGAATAAAACGCGGCACGTGCGGCCTGATCGCCTCGCAAGAGGTTGTCAAAGTCAAACTCTACTTCTAGGTTGTCGCTGTCAAGCAGCAGTTGAGATTCAATAGATGACTCCCATCGCTCGGCCCACGGAGTCATCGTGTACGTTGCAAACTCAAGCGATTGTTGCTCGATGTTTGTAAACGTCGCTCGGGACAAGTCACCAATCAGGTGCGGCGGAATCCTAAAAATCCTTGCAATGTCTGTAACTTGATACTGTCTAAGTTCCAGAAATTGTGAATCACGGTTGTTTATGCCGACCTCGTGATACTTCATGCCATTGTCTAGAACCATCAGCTTGTGACGATTTGAGCCGGACTGAGCATTTTGTAACGATTCTTGAAAAACTTTTCTGGCCTCGGCGTCCTTAAAAACTCCGGGCATTTCAAGCCAGCCGCCAGTCGGCTTTGCGTCGTTGCTAAAAAATCGGTTCGAGTAATCTTGAGCGGCGAGCGCCGCCCCGAAACTCTCGCGAGCCATCGCAATCGGCGACAAACCTAAAATTCCGTCGCTCGACAGCCCACGCAAATGCCAAACTTCGCTTCGACTCAATACTGTCGTGTCGCCGTTTCGTAGGCGCACCCGGTACCGATAATCACCGTTTTCTAAAATCTCAACCGTGATTGCATCTGGTGAGATTGGCAGCAAATCGGTAATTTCACCTTTTTGATTAGTGAAAATCTGACTGTAAGCATTTCCGCGCAATGCCAAATGACCTTGCAGCATTTCCCTGAACTCAAATGGCGTTTGAAACTCGTTAGGCCGACGATTGAACAACCGATATGCCCAGTGATCGGTTACTCGATCTTTGCCGCCGTCGGCGCGAGGTCTGGTCAGGCAAAATGGCAACGATGCCATGGTCTCCGACAACACGCGAACCGACGCATACACCGCACCGATCCGCATGGCGGTGTCAGGCGAGACGCGCATGCCTGCGGAATTGCCAAAACCAAGAGGGTTAAACCAGAACGAGCCATACGCCGAGCGGTCATCCATCGACGCTTTGCGACCCGTTAAGAAACTCAATAAACCCATTCGCTAGACCATTAAAATTTGATACGTTGAGTCGATCACAAAGGGCTTCGGATCGCTTGAAATTGGGCGACTCATAGCCATAATTGCCGCCACCGCTCCATCTATTTTGTTTTCTGGCCGTTCTTTGGTTGGAGCCAACAAGCCCTTCCGAGCGATTCGCCCAACCACGTTACTCATGCACCACGTTGTCATTTCGTTACCGTCGTGATGCAACCGATTGGCTTTAAGCATCGACAAAATCTCATCCATCGGTAGCGCAAAGTTCTGAGGCGTTTGCGTAAACTCAACAGTTGTGCCACCTGCAGCCATTAAATTCTGGCTCATTTGCGTAGCATTGAATGGATCAAACACCACCTCGGCGGGATTGAGTCTTTTCATCAACTCAACGACTTCCTCGGTTACCTGTTCAAAATCCACCGTGGCACCGTCCGTCACGGTCAATACACCCTGCTTTTGCCATTTCACATATGACGCGTGATTGATGCCGGGCTCGTTAACCGTATCCTCTGGCAACCAATACCGACCAAACAAGTAATAGTGATCTTCACCAGCTAGCTGTTTACGAAACAAAATCTGCAAAGTGCAAAGGTCGGTTTTAGACGCTAGGTCAATACCAAACCAGCATTCTTCACCAGCCAACTCATCAATCGTCAGCAGCGGATCACCCGCAAGGTGCCAGAGCTGCATGTTCATCCACGCGGCTCGAGCCGAGCACCATACGTTTAGGTGCTTCGTCTTAAATCTGTTTTGTTGAACTGGATTTTGTAAAGCTTGACGCTGTGCTGACTCCAAAAACTCGGCATCGACGGAAACACCATAATTCGGATTGGCCTTCCTGAGCGACGCCGGATCGCTCCAGTCGTCCTCGTCATCAATACCGTAGATCATGCCGAACAACTCGGGGTTGTCGACCACGCCATCAAGAACCCGCTTTAACTCGGTTTCTTTCTCATAACACGGACCTGCAAGGTTAAAACCGGCAGTCGTAATCACCAACATCAATGGCTGCTCTCGCGCACCCATCCCAGTTTCCATCGTGTTGTACAGATCAGGCGTATCGTGCTCGTGATACTCGTCGACTAAACAACAATGCGGACTGGAACCGTCTCCAGGCTTGCCAATCACAGGCTCAAAGCGGGATCCAGTCTTTGCCGACGAAATCGATTTAGCAAAAACTTCAACGCCAAAATATTGCAATGCATTAGGCGTTTTTACCAGCATATCCTTGGCCGGCCTAAACGTCTCCCACGCCTGTTTCTCGGTTGTCGCGCCCGAATAAATCTCGGCACCCGGCTCTTTGTCTGCCAGCAGCATGTACAAACCGATTCCAGCGGCCAGCATCGACTTGCCGTTTTTTCGAGGAACCTTGATGTACGCCGATCGGTACCGCCGTCGTTTGTCAGACTTTCTCAGCCAACCAAAAATATTACAAAGGATGAAGCATTGCCACGGCTCTAAAACAATCCGCTCTAACGTCCTCGCCCATTTTCCCTTAACGTGTGGGAATAGTTCAATAAACTCGCAAGCCTTGGATGCCGCATCGTTATCAAACTTGTATTTAAATTCCTTCTTCTTACTTAATTTCAGGTCATCGATGTGCTTCTGACAGGCGAGCCTAATGTATTTCGCAGCAGGAATTTTCCCCGCGACTACACCTCGGGCATAGTCATTGCAGCGATCAATATGGCTCGACACACTTAACTGAATCTCGCAAAAGGATTAACTTCGTCTTGTTTGGTTGCGGTCACTTTGCTCCGTGAACTTGGCGTCATACCAAATTCAGCCAACAACTTGACCATTTGATCGTGGCTTTTGTTTGCGACCGCAAGCCACGGCGATTGCATTGTCATCCCATTAGGTGTGACGATCATCGCCCCGTCTCGAGCTAGCGCATCGGACGCTTCTTTAAATCGCGCAAAAGCCTCGCAATACAAAGCCAGTGACTGACTATCAAGCGCAGTCAAAAGCCCAGACTGTTTCAGCGTCTTACTGACAATTTCCCATTGTGATTTTGCCGAGTCGCTTAACCAATCCGGCATTTCAACTTCGCCCTTTGCAACTGGCTCTGACTTGTTGATCGGGCGCTTGCCCGGATTGCCCTGAATAAGCTTTAACGTCGTCGGTTTTGGCTTGCGTCCTGCCATGTAATGCTCCAAAACGGGGAAACCCCACCCTACTTTAAAACGCGGCTGTAAAAAAAGAGCTGCAAATTCGGTTATCTTCGGTCATCTTGCAGAGATTCAACCACCCCCGCCCTGCTTCAGAGACCCCGTGCGCCCACCGATATGACCGTATCAATCGAGGATGGCTCATATTTATCCCACCAGACCTGTGCTGCATGAAGGCTTTTGACCTTATGAAAACCTGACCGAGTCGCATTGATGCGGCTTAAGCATTCGTTTAACGGTGTCATCATTACAAGCACCTTCTCGGCACCGAGCATCTTTGCCCAGTCCTCTCGAAATAACCCGACAGGCTCCGATACGATGAACCACGCTTGTTTGTCTGTGATTTTTGTGTGGAGGGCATCCAGCATTCGATTACGAGTTGCTAGGCACTCCCCTATGGCATCGGTCGACTTGTCATCTAGGGATAGGCCGAGAGATAGACGAATGGCGTCAAGGTCAATGACGATGTCCCCATCGCTCAAGTGCGTAGCGACGTAGGTCGACTTACCTGAGCCAGCGGCACCGCAGACTATCGTGACGGGCATAGCCGCCCGACGTATCCAGTTGGGATGTATCAGATCATCGGTCAACGGCTGCCCTTTATGCGAGCCCTTCTTTTCTTTGTTCGTCTTGGCGCGATGGCATTCAATACAGATGGCTTGCAGGTTATCGAAGCTGTCCGAGCCGCCCTCTGCAATATTGACGATATGATCAACCTCTTGTGCTGGGCTCAAGATACCCCTGGACTTGCATACTTGGCACAGGCCATTATCTCGCCGCATCACGGCTGGCCGGATCCGCTTGGACCAATCGTAGCCATAAGCGCCACGCACCGACTTGTTGGCGAATGCCTGAGGCTTGTGATCGGAACAGAAGCCCGGCCTATCCAGCAGAACAACACAACCATCTTTTCGGCAAGTGCTTTTAGGTCTGGCTGGCATGTATAAAAAAGACCGCCTGCGAGACGGTCAAGGTTTGAGAAACACTCAAACAAGGAGACAAAATAAAAAGCCCGCAGACTTTTAATCTACGAGCTTAATTGGTTTTAACGAATCGCACCTGGATGGCAGCTTTTTGCGAAGCGGCAATTACGTTTCAATCGGGCGCAACTTTCCCGACCTGTAATTATTATGAAGGATTTTTATTCAAAAACAACATAAAAATATTTTGTCTCTACTGAGCAACATTGGTGTCGTTGTAATACTTGATCTCGCTCTCAATACGCTCAAGCACAGCAATCGTTTTATTGATCTTGAAGTACCAGCAAAAAATCTCTCGGCCAAACAAAAACAAAATCAATACAAAAATGAATCCGCCAAATATCGATTCCACTATCAACTCCCTTTTAAATGAAAAATCACTGTTTTGTATTGCAATTACTTCCACCGATTTTGCTCCTGTTCAACTCTTTTTACTAGCCCCCCGCGAATTAGGTGTGGACATAAAGTCTCTTTTGCCTCGGTATACACGGCATGCGCTTCTTCTGGCTTGACCCGACCACTGCGGAACACTGATATTTTGTTAACTCTGTTTCGTGCGTGAATTTCAATGGCGTTGTACTGGGCGAAGCTAAGCGTGTCGCGCATAATTTTTTCAACAGCGTTTGCCGTTTCTTTATCGATTCGCGCGTCAATATCGTCGCCATCTGTATAAATATCTGTCGATTGAGCGTGACGTGAATAAATGGCCGAAGTCGGAGCACCGAGGCGCATGCGCCACGAATTCTGTTGTTCCCACCAGATTGTGAATAAGGTTTCGATTTGTTCCGATTGGTCGCGGGTCATTTGCACGAATCCTCAAAATAAACGACAGATTGGTCGCGCTTGAAAAGTTCGCAGCGCTTGCCATAAACTCGACGTTTAAATTCGCAGGCGTTGTGAACCTCTCGGTTAATTTCTATTGAGCGCTTATGAACACACTCACCGCAAGCCGCATCCTTGCGCAGCCGCTCAGCCTCTTTACGAAGCGCAACAAACTCAGGGTCGCCATACATCCAAGATTCGTATGCCATTTATGCCTCCATTAAATCTGATGCCTTGAACGTGCGTTTCATCACCTTTGCGATGTGCCTCAAAGCATTTCTTTCGATTTGCCGAGCCCTTTCCTTCGTCAGGCCGATCTGATCGCCCAACTCGTGCAGCGGAGTAACGCCGTCAACCGGGCATTCGATAAGAGCAACCAAACGCTTGTGATTCAAAATCTCTTTAAAAAAACGCTGTCGCAACTCTTCGTAAACTGCGCCGCCGATGGGTACGGTATCGCTAGATAAGTGATAAGTTTTTTTAAACTTTGAGAAATAAGCCTTAAAAACCAGATCTGGACTAGTTTCCGCATGCTCGGCACAGGCACTCAAAAAGTCATTCGACAAATAGCCTGCGCTGTCGCGTATCTTGATGAGTTTTGAATAGCTAATTTTCACGGGCGGCGAATCTCTGGAACTCGACTTGTCACCGACACCAGCTCTGGCTGAATTTGTGCCCGCTTTGCCGCTACTTTCAACGCCATATCAGGCTTATATGGTCGATTGATAAAAAGCTGACGTGCCGTTGCGACTTTATCGTTTGATTTTTGCTTGGTCATATTCCACCTCTTTGATTGGCATGTATTGAGAAATAAAAATTCTGAGCATCCCGCCCTCGACGACGGGCATTCTGGTCACTCTTAGATCATCGATCAGACAATCATCTTGATAGACTCCGGCATGGGTTAGCGCATCTAAAACTGCTTTGCACGGATTATCGATGTCGCGTCGCCGCTTATCTGGCGGGTACAGGTGAATGCCGACCTGCAACCTTCCATCCGGTGCCTTGATCCTGTATCTAGTGACGTAATTCAACACAGCCGCCCGATACTCAACCCCAGCCGGTTTAATAAACTTGCGACCGCCGCGACCAATACCGTAGTAATGATTGACGCTCGGTGGGAACGGGGTCACGACAATAATCATTGAATTTTCTGCGCCTTGGCTAGAGCATTACGAGCATCCAGCGCCGCCAGTCTCTCGAGCAAGTCTGGATCGTCCGGCGCAATAAACATCCTTGGTGCGCTCTGTTTCCAGTAGTGATTGATCTCGTCAATTTTGTCGATCGCAGCTTTGTATTCATGAGAATCGACTCCATAAACTCGACGAGCCTCGCCTGCCGCCTTTCCTGCTTCCTTTAACATTTCGTTAAACATTGGTTGCCCTCAAATGGTTAATCAGCACTTCTCTATCCCAGCCTCGGTACCGAGTTAAAAAATAAATGCGTGTGTCCTGCAGTTTTCGGTTTGGCCTTGCAGATCGAATCAAAGCGGCAGCGCAATCGATGCAGGTTTTAAGTTGATAAACGGGACCGTGTTTGTGAGTCATGCAGCCACCCTATGGCTGTCATCCGTCGCAATCGACAAACTTGTCAAAGATTCATTCAACCTGAGGATGGGCTCGGCCTGTATGCCGCCATTATCAAAAACAAGTTGCGCACGCGCTGGATGGCCGATCAGTCGAGGCAAATTTGATGACAACCCCATTTGATCGTTTTGACTCTGCGAAATCCCGATTAATACCTTTGGATATTCCGGTTTTTCTTGTCTTAAGGAATAGCCTCTATAACGATTTTCAAACTCGTTTTTAACGAAAGGCCACTCTTCCTCCTTTTTATGACCAAGTTGAATCCAGCCACCCATATCCGTGATCACCCGGTGGATCAGAGCATCATCAAAAATTACGCTCTCATATGTGCCGACAACCCGAACAGCACGATCAACCTTTGACCAAGCAATCAAGGCAGCATCTTTGCTTGACCCTTGAAGCATTCGGACGACATCGGCGGGTTTGGGCATAAATTGGCCGTTGTCGGGGTTGATGCAATGGCGATTTAATGCGTCGCTTACCGCGGCAAAATCAAACGGCCTCATTGCCTCCCACCAGACCAATCCGGCAAAAGTCGAAAAATCCTGTCGGTAAAACGCATAAACGTTCGAGATCAAAGATAAAAAATTCTTTTTGTCAGAATCAATCATTGGACTGTCCTCATCATTTCATCAACGATGGCTTGATTTCGAGCTTCGAGAGCTTCCTGCTTGTTTTCGCGAGGTGGTCTGGATTGGCTTGCCAAAACACGGTCAACGTAGGCGGGAAGGTAGCCAAATCCCTCTTTTGCATTTGCGTAGGCATAGCTAATCGCCTTTCTCATTCGCCCAATCGAAACGCCCGATTTGATCCACTGAGCAGTCAACGGGAAAAACTTCGTTCTGTCGTGAATGCTGTAGGCATCGACATCGACTGCACACTCGTCCCTGAAAAACTCGATCCACCTTTGCCGGTCAGCGGGAATTTCGTCATCGTCGAAAATCGGCGGGTTTGCCGACGATTTACATCCCTGTCCCTGTCCACTGTCCCTGTCCACTGTCCCTATAAGAGCGTTTTCCGCCGGATTTCCGCCGGATGGTTCTTGTCTATCTGTACTTTTTCCGTCGGAAATTTCATCTTTTCCGCCGGAAATTTCCATTTTTCCGCCGGAATTTTTCTGTTTTGATTTTTCTTTACGCTGTCTTTCTGCCTCCTTTGCTGTCCTATATTTGATTTTTCCGGCCATCGCTTCGTTGGCTTTTTCGGCAATTACAGGGTGATACAGCCTTCCGTCTGAACATTTAATCCAGCCGCGCAGAGATCCTTCCTTTACCTTTAACCATTCTTTGATAACCCTCCCGTACCCCGCAAACTGAGATAGAACGACATCATCATCTGGCAGGCTGGCTGCGGGTACCTGGTGCCAACTCGCACACCACAAAAGAACGGCGCAACGGAACTCGTCCCCACTTGATACTGCGGACAAATCACTATCGCGCAAACGAACAACATCAAGCGGCATAAAAGCAAAATCGCGCAAATCGCAATCGAGCGAAGTTAATGGTGTTGGCAACTCGCTCAAAACAAACTCCTTTGAATCACTGGCAACCCAACCAACTTTGCCGACCGACCGCTTGATGTCTTAACGGTTCCAGACTCTTCGAGTACACCTTTTGACACCAAGCTATTTACGCGACCGCAAACAGCTGACTCTTTCCAATTCAACATCTGAGCAATCTGCTCGCGAGTCATGGATTTGCCAGCCTCTTGAATCGCCGCCAGAACCTCTATTTCTTTATTCTGCAACTCCGGTATTCGGAAGGAATGAAACGCGGCTACGGACGTTTCTGCCATTTGGGTTCTCATAACAAAGCCCCTTGCTCAAATTTGATTTGTTTAGGTTCGTCGAAAAGGCCGATCTGCTTTGTCGCCCTTTCTATTCGTTCGCACGCAATTTCAAAATAGGAGGCCTCCCGCTCGATGCCTATAAACTTTCTGCCCATTTCAATCGCGGCAACCCCTGTGGTACCAGATCCCATAAACGGATCCAGGATCAATTCGAGTGGGTTTGTAAATTTATCCACAAAGCCGCGAACCAATCCAAGAGGCTTGCCCGTTGGGTGTAGGCCATCTGAAACCAAAGCCCCTACATAATTTCCATGAGAGCCGCCGCCATTCCAACTCTTTTTGGTTTCACCTTTTTTGGAATAGAGATAAGCAATACCTTCCCATCCTTGCGCCGGACGGTCTGCGCTAATTTGCGGCATTGGATTGGTCTTTACCCACACTCCAAACCGGACAAATTCCCATCCGCAAGGAGGCGATTGTTCGAACTCTGCAATATGCCGCCATTCCATCGTTGCTACAAACCAGCCCGAGCATATTGAGGAACAGTCGCTAATGATTTTGGAAAGCTCACCGGCAGTTATTGGTAAAAAATCAATCGCTTTATTTCCATAACCGACAGTCCGATTGCTTTTTGCATTTTTGTGAGTCACTTCGCTGTAAGGAGGGTCAGTAATCACAGCATCCACCCCCCCCTTGATCAGCGGTAAAACATCATTGCAATCGGCTAAGTAAAGCGTTGCGTCTCCAATCTTTTCGACCCTCACGCCGTGATCTCCCATTTTTTTGCTCTTTGATATGCCTGTTCAACAAACTCCGGCCACATCCCGCGACGAATCAGCAGGGATCTGGTTCTGTTGACGTAACTAGCCTCTAAGTTTCTGCGGGCTACTTTTGAAAGCTTGCCGCTCTGGTCTAAAAACTGATGGCACCACTGGCACATAGGAAAAGTCAACGAGTCGCACGCCTTCTGACCAATGCTTTTGCCGTAATTGACATGCGCCGCTTGTGTGAATCCTTCCATGCCACACATCGAGCATCCGAGCGACGCAATTACTCGCCGGTGCCGCACAGATCGCAACGGGTTTTCTTTTGCGATCATGCGGACTCCCTTTGATCGGGATAAACGACAACGCCCCTTTCAGCCGCCGCCGCATGCAAAAACTCAAGCCATTCGCTAAACTTCTTTTTTCCAAATTTGCTGGTGCGCTTGCCAAGCATGACAACGCCACCATTCCAGCCTTGTGCAAGTCGGACGGTTTCGTTGTAAAAAGCTGCGGTCAAAATGTCCTTGAATTCTTCGGGCGTAATCTTGACCAACTCGCCGTTTACCGGCCACTTCATCTGCTCGGAAATAGCTTCCAGTATTGGCCACTGAGCCGAGTTTTGTTCTAGTGTTCGATTGTCAATTTCGCCAACCAAAACCTTAAAACCAAGCGGCTGATGTTTTAGCTGCTCTATCATGTGAGCTCGTATCGCTTCACTGGTGACGTGGTATGGCTTGATCATTGCCGACCCGTCAGTAGCCGTAAAAGCGCATCACGCTCTTCACGCAACAATCGGTTTTCTCGCTCGATCTCGCTCTCGCGCTCGCGCAAGCTATGAAGGTCGTAACCCATCTGATGAACCATCCACATCAACGGAGCGTCGTTTCCGCAGACGTTCATAATTGCCTCAAGTTTTTCCCACTTGATGCCCTCTGCGCCAGACTGCCAACGAGAAAGCTGCGTTTTATCGATCTTGACGCCAGCTTTTTCTAAAGCGTGTTCTAGTGTCTTGTCGTAGCTATAACCAGCGATCTCCGCGCAGTATTCGATCGCTTTTCCAAGAGTCGCTTTCCGAGCTATTTCTTCAGGCAAAACGCTGTGCTTGATTACGCTAGGTTGCATGCTTCGCTATGCCTCCCAAATAGTTTGCGTGGCATTGCGAGGCAAAAACGAGGAAAATTTTTTGTATGAAACACACAAAACTTTTTTCATTTTTTTGCCCTTTTGAGCTCAGGCCAAATCAGCCAGTAATCGTCAGGACGCAGATCTTGACGAGTTACTTGGCCTTTCGTTGCGGATTCGATCGAAAAGCAATGCCGTATAGAAACGGGGCGCACGCCAGTAATCCACTGCGAAACCATCCCTTGAGTTACCCCAAGTTGTTTTGCAAATTCAATCTGGCTAATGCCCGTTTTTTGGAGATAATTTTGAATATCCATACCAAAATAATAGCAACGCTATTTATTTGAGTCAATAGTGCTATTGACTCAAATAAATAGCGTTGCTATTATTCTTCTATGCACTCAGCATCGGAGATAAAAAAATGATCGAGTTCAAAGGTAATACACAGCTTAATTTCAAACGCCAATCAACCCTTGATCAGGGCTATTACTGCCAGCCTAAACAAGCACAACGGATTTCGCTGTTTTCGTGGTTGCTGGCATTTTTATTTGTCGCGTACTGGTTCGCCTTGTTTTTCATCGGCGCTCGGTATTTCTAAATGAATATCTGCGCGGTCACTCAAGACCTAAACGCTTACCAAGCCTCGCAAGGCAATGCCGACGCTTATTACAAAGCGATTGATGCAAAAGCGCGTGAGCTCATGGTAGCGGGTGAGCCTAATTACCCTTTTGATCTTGAAAATCTTGATGCCGCCATGTGCGAGATCGATAAAGAAAAACTGGCCGCGCAGCTCAAGGCAAACGATTTTCACGGCGCAGGAGTAAGTCTAGCCGTGCAAGTGATTTTTTACTGGAAGCAAAAAGCTATTCACCAAGCCACTCAAATCATCGACGGTGGCTGTCAAAAATGTTTCGGGTCTGGTTGCCCGAAATGTGATTACTAATCAACGGAGATTAAAAGCATGAGTAATGCGCTTCAAA
>Ga0208253_1000479_pt1 | contig 16307 bp, 15 predicted proteins | sample CryBogCBE10Oct08_FD_184573 | JGI IMG/M metagenome (GOLD analysis project Ga0208253, IMG submission 184573) | Freshwater microbial communities from Crystal Bog, Wisconsin, USA - CBE10Oct08 (SPAdes) | ecosystem: Environmental > Aquatic > Freshwater > Lake | place: Crystal Bog, Wisconsin, USA...
AAGCGCCAGCGTCGCAAGGAATATCACAAGCAAGTTGAGATTGAGAAGGACATCAAACTCAACCATTTGACCCGTCAAAACCAAGACTTGCTTGAACGACTGTCTGTTTTGGAGAAACGGTCTCAAGGTTCTGAGGTTGCCCGCATTAACAAGGCAATTGAAGACGGCGAGGCCAAGATTAACTTCGCCAAACAGAAAATGGCTGAGGCTATTGCCACGGGTAACGGTGAACTCCACGCTTCCGCACAGGAAATGTGGTTTGAAAGCCGCAGAAACGTGGAATCTTTGATGCACATTCGCAATCAAGCGAACCAAGCACCAAAGCGTCAGGGTATACCCGCCCCTGATCCTCAGTTGCAACGACACGCTAGTGAGTGGATGGCTGATAACCCTTGGTACGACCCCAACGGTAAAGATCCAGATTCACGCAGGGCGTTAAATGAAGACCAAATTCTGGCTGATGAGGGTTATGACCCAAAAACACCAGAGTATTGGGAAGAGTTAGATAAACGCTTGCAAAGAATCCTGCCCCACCGCTATACTATGGACACAGACGAGAAGCCACAAAGTAGACGACGTAGTTTTGTAACTTCATCCGGACGTGAAAGTGCGGCGAGTAGTGGAGGTAAGAATACCTTTACCCTCAACCCCGATCAGGTTAGGGCCATGAAAGATGCAGGCATGTGGGATAACCCGGAGATGCGAGCGAAGATGATTAAGCGCTACGCAACCGAGGCACGCAACAGAACTACTGGAGGATATTGAAATGGATTCACGTTTAAAAAAATCATTGTCTGCTGGAGGACGCGAAAATCGCGCGAGTCTTGATTCAGTTCGAGAGGCTCCGGAGGATAAGTTCGTTTCGGCCGAAGAGCGTCGCAAGATGTGGAAGGACGAGTGGACACAAAGCGCATTGCCTAAGACTCCGGAATTACCGGGTTGGCATCTTTGCTGGTTATCGACTACGAATAGTTACGACAGTATTGATAAGCGTATGCGTCTCGGCTACGTTCCTGTGAAAGCAGATGAACTAAAGGGCTTTGAGAACTACCGAGTCAAATCTGGCGAACATGACGGGTTTATCGCTTGTAATGAAATGCTGCTGTATAAGATCCCGATGGATTACTATCAGGAAATTATGTCGCACTTTCACCACGAAATGCCATTGGAAGAGGCGGAGAAAATCAAACGCCAAGCCGAGCAAAACGTGGCAAGTGATAGTTCCGGCAGGAACCTCGGAAAGATCGAAGGCGAAGGTTTAGGCAACATTGACAGACCTGTCCCAGCACCTGTGTTTCAGGGCTAAAGGGACAAAAATAGGAGTTAAAAATGAGTGCAACCTCTGCTCCGTTTGGTTTGCGTCCTGCGTATCATCCTTCTGGTCTTGATCGCGCACAGGCTCTCGCCAACGGTATCACCTCTGGTTACTCTTCAGCAATCCTGAAGGGCCAACCTGTTCTTTATTCAACTGGCGCTGGCGTTATCGTGCCCGTGACTACGACTTCACAAGCGTGGTCTGGTGCATTTGATGGCGTTGAGTGGACTGACACTACTGGTCGTCGTCGCGTGTCCAACTATTGGCCCGCTTCTACTTCCTATATTGCTGGTTCCTGCGTTGCCTATTTCTATAACGATCAAAACATCGTTTATGAAATTCAAGCCGACGGTTCGATGGCTCAAACCACCCTTGGTGGCGAGTTCTCGTTCACTTCCGGCAATTTGGCTGCTGGTTCTACTACCACTGGATTGTCACAAGCCACTTTGGCTGCTGGCTCTTCTGCTGGTGCTAATAACCAACAACAAATGCGTGTGGTCGATATTGCTCCAATCCCCGGCAATGCTTGGGGTGACGCGTACACAATCGTCCGTGTAGTTAACTCACAATCGCAGTTCTTCGGTTCTGTGGTTGCTGTTTGATAAGGAGTAAAGCATGGCTGCACCAATGCGTAGTACGGACTTTAGAAGTATTGTTGAACCTATCCTCAACGAATGCTTCGATGGAGTCTATGATCAACGTACCGATGAATGGTCGCGCGTTTTCCGCGAACAAGACGGTATTCCCCGTAACTATCACGAAGAGCCTGTCCTTTATGGATTTGGCGCTGCGCCCCAATTGCCCGATGGTTCCCCCGTGTCCTATCAGCAAGGCGGCGTTCTCTTCCTCCAACGCTATGTGTACCAAGTCTATGGCTTGGCCTTCGCATTGACCAAAGTGTTGGTTGAAGACGGCGACCACATCCGCATCGGTCAAGTTTACGCACGTCACTTGGCTCAATCTCTGATTGAAACCAAAGAAACTCTGTGCGCGAACATCTTGAACAATGCGTTCAACTCTTCGTATGTTGGTGGCGATGGCGTTCAATTGAACACCACTAGCCACCCAATCGTCAACGGCACTGCATCCAACTTGTTGGCTACTGCTGCTGTGTTGTCGCAAACCTCTCTTGAGCAAATGTTGATCCAGATCCGTCAGGCTGTGGACAACAACGGCAAGAAGATCCGCTTGGTTCCACGTCAATTGATCGTGGCTCCCGGTAACATCTTCCAAGCCGAAGTTTTGCTGAAGTCTGTGTTGCGTACTGGCACTGCTAACAACGACGTCAACCCCATCAAGTCTATCGGCTTGCTGGACGAAGGCGCTGCTGTTCTGTCACGTTTGACCAGTTCCACAGCATGGTGGGTGCAAACCGACGCTCCTGAAGGTCTGAAATTGCTGATGCGCCGTCGTCTGGAAAAGACAATGGAAGGCGACTTCGAGACTGACACTATGCGTTACAAGGCAACAGAACGTTACATCCCCGGATGGACTGACTGGCGCTCTGCGTACGGTACTCCCGGCGCTTAAAGCCGACAGGGGTTGGGATAAAACCCAGCCCCTTTTTTCTTCAACTTCGTCAAACTTTTCAAGGAGCAGACGATGCCTCAATTTAGCGATGACCTTTTCTTAGGCCCGGCCCAGACGTTCATGGGTACAGGCATTACCAACTCGGAAGCGGTGTTTGCCGGTTCTGTGTCTGGTACTACATTAACCATTACCCAACAACTTTCCGGTGATCCATTGGTCTTGGGCCAATACATCGGTGGTACTGGTGTGACTGCTGGTTCTTATGTGACCGCATTCGTTACCGGTACAGGTGGTGTTGGCACATACACACTGAGCGCCTCTTCAAGCGCCACAGGTGCAATCACAGTGTTTTCTTCTGGCAATGCGCTGCTTGGTGATCCCTCTCCTATGGACTTAGGCGTTGGCCCTATGGGTCGCGTTTACGTTTGGGACGTGATTCCTCAAGCCTTGTCTGCTGCCAATATCGCTGCCTCACAAACTCCAGCCGCTGCTGGTGCTTTGACCCTGAGTGCTGGCACATCGACCAAATCGTTCACTCGCACAGATGGCACAACCGTGATCCAATTGGATTGCGCCCGCGCTGTTAGCGTGACGACTGCTACCGCTGCTGCCACCACATTGGCTGGCGTGGCAATCACTGGTACTGGTGGTCAGATCTCCTTCACCTCGCAAACTGGTTTGGTCAGCGGTCAACGCTTGACTATCTCCGGCACTTACGGCGGTACAGGTTCGATTACTGGCTATACCAACCCCACAACCTATATTTTGACCGCTGTTACTTCTACAACCGCTACTCTGACCACCACGGCCGGCGCAGCAGTTGTTACTACGGCTGGTACACCTACAGGTTTGACTTACACACTGGGCGTCGCTCCTGTGACCGTTACCGTGTCTGGTTATGACTACTACGGTCAGGCTATGACTGAAGCCATCACCTCTAGCGCTGCTGTTAGCACAGCCGTAAATGGTAAGAAGGCTTTCTATCAAGTCTCTTCGATCACTGTTTCGGCAGCAACTGGCACTGCATTGACTGTTGGTACTACCGACATCATCGGTTTGCCCGTTCGTGTGGTTGACGCTGGTTACTTGGTTGGCTTGGGCTGGGCAAACGCCTCTACCCGCGCTACCGGTACTTTCGTGCAAGCCGACACAGCAACTGCTACCAGCACCACTGGTGATGTTCGCGGTACTTTCGTGCCTTCGTCCTCTACAAACGGTGTTAGCCGCTTGGTGATTACGATTGCTTGCAATGCCATCATGGTCGGCCCCAATGCTACCCGTCAGGGTGCGCTTGGCGTTACACAAGCCTAAAGGAGAAACTCATGGCTACTAAAAAGTCAAGTGCAGGCGGCTTCAGCCAAATGCCTAAGATGATGACTGATGAACCTACAGTCATTCTGAAACTGAAAAAGGGCGGCAAAGTTGCTCACAAAGCCAAGGGTGGCAAGACCAAGGAAGAGCATGGTCACAAGCACATGAAGCACATGATGGACGGTGGCGTTATGGGCGCTTTGGCTAACACGCCAGCACTCATTGGTCGTCCCGCCCTGAATACGCCCGTTGCTCGTCCTGCTAAGCCTTCGATGGCCGCTCGTCGCGCCGCGATGATGGCTACTCAACCCGGCGCTATGAAGAAGGGCGGCAAAGCCCATCATCACGCTGAAGGCGGCATGGAGTCCAAGGCTGAAGAGCGTCGTGAAGAAAAACGCCTTTCTCATCTTGAGAAGGAAATGAAGCATCACGAAGGCATGAAGGCTGGCAAGGCTCACCACGGTCTGAAGCATGGCGGCAAGGCTCACCACAAGTTTGCCAAGGGCGGCGCTACCGGCGAGGCTTTGGACGCTTTTGAGACTAAGACTACCATTGAGCATGATGAGAAGCCTTACGTTGAAACCGAAATGCACACTGCCAAGCGTGACACTGCTCACGGTACTGGCGGCGTCAAAGAAGGCAACGCAGGCGGCTACAAGCACGGCGGTAAGGCTCACCACGCCCACGGTGGCAAAGTGCATCGCGTTTCTGGTCACCCAGAAGGTTCGCATGCCCACCACAAGGCTATGGCTAAACACCACGCCGAGCAACATCACGCTAAGGGTGGCTCTGCTCACCACGCAAAGATGCACGAGCATCACATGCACTTGGCTAAGATGGCTAAAGGCGGCCACAAGTACGCTGTTGGCGGCACTGTTTCTGAAAACGTTGCCAAGAAGTACGAAAACACCATGATGCACACCGACGAGTACGAGGACAAAGTCCACGGCCCTACCGGTGGCGTGAAGGAAGGTAATGCTGGTGGCTTTAAGCGCGGCGGTAAGGTTCATCACAAGGCTACTGGCGGCGTGATGGAATCTAACGCTGGTGGTTATAAGCATGGAGGGCATGCCGCAAAAAAAGCCTACGCCACGGGGGGCAATGTTAATAAACAAGGCTCACCTGTGGCGTTAGTCCCACGAGGCGTTAGCGGCAAGAAGGCTCCTCCCGTTGCAATCAATATGCTGTCTGGCACTTATAAAAAAGGTGGTCAGGTAGCCCCCGGCAATAAGCGCCTACAAGGCATTTATGCTGAGGAGAATGCACCGGCGGTAAAGGAGGCTAAGGCTGATACGCGCCTTCAGTATGACCAAGATGTATATCAAGGTCAGGACTTTCCAAAAGCCCCGTCTTACAAGAAAAAAGGCGGAATGGCTTGTTAAATAGAGTGGGGGCTACGGCCCCCGCTTCTTTAAAGGATAGATTATGAGTAACGGTATCGTTTCTTCAGTTACGCGCGCAGGCGCATACGAGCCATTCAATTTGCAAGTGTCTCGTGGACAAATTCAAGGCCACACACCTTTTTTGCTCTATGGCTATTCAGCCGCAGTTAGCAACACAGCATTTGGCCCTCTTTGGGAAGGTTTGACCCAAAGCGGCGGTTTGTATCCATTCCCATCTTCAGCAGCCCAATTGACGATCGTCAGTTCTTCGGCTTCTGATACAACCGCATTGAGCGTTCAAATCCAAGGTTTGGATGCTAACTTTGCACCAATTAGCGAAGTGATTGCCCTGAACGGCACAAGTGCTGTTACATCGGTTAAATCGTATTTGCGTATCAACAATGTTGGCGTGACCAATGGCGCTAACGTGGGCACGATTACATTCAAGCAAAGCACAACCTTGTTGGCTCAGATCAATCCCGGTTTGGGTGTTAGCCAAGCCTCAATCTATACCGTTCCTGCTGGCTACAGTTTGTATATCATGCGTTCGTATAAGACTGCAAACATTGGATTTACAAGCGGTGCTTGGATCAACTTTGAAGTGCAATTTAACGATAACGTGACTGGCGCTCAAAAGATTGTTCAAGAGCAGACTTTTGTACAGCAAATTGAGATTGACTACACACAGATCCCTCGTAAGATTACAGAGAAGACTGACATCCAATACTTGTACAAAGCAAGCATTGGTGGCCCATTGATCTGCTCACAGAACCTTACAGGTATCTTGATTCAAAATGACAATCTTGTAACCGGTGCGGGAACTTAATCATGCCAAGCAAATCCGCCGCACAACATCGCTTGATGGAGGCCGCCGCTCATACAAAGGGTGGATTTGGTGGCGTACCCCAGAAGGTTGGCAAAGAATTTGTCGAGGCTGACAAGAAAAAGAAGTTTGCCTCGGGCGGCCTCTATGCCAACATCCATGCAAAACAGGAACGTATTTCCCACGGTTCTGGTGAACACATGCGTAAACCCGGCTCTAAAGGAGCGCCTACCGCCGAAGCATTTAAGGAGTCTGCAAAGACTGCCAAGATGAAAAAGGGTGGCCCATCTTTGGCTGTTGGCCGCGGTGAAAAATTACCAGTTTCTAAGGGCGCAGGACTTACCGAAAAGGGCCGCGAGAAGTACAATCGTGAGACTGGTTCGCACCTCAAAGCACCCCAGCCAAAAGGAGGCCCACGCAAGGACTCTTTCTGCGCTCGGATGTCAGGGGTTGTGGAGCATTCAAAGGGCGATGCCGAGCGGGCAAAAGCCTCGTTAAAACGTTGGAAATGTCCGGGGTGGTAGATGGCATATTCAGGAACCTTTGGTACGACTGTTATCTCGGTACAGACGCTCATTGATCACGGTGCGCGTCGGTGCGGGAAACTCGCCGAAGAACTGACAGACGAACAGGTGCTGTCCGCTAAGGAGTCTTTGTTCTTCTTGCTGTCGCATCTGCCCAACATTGGTATCCAATACTGGGCCATCAACAAACTGGTTATTGGCCTCAACGCCAATCAGTACATCTACACCCTGCCCTCGGGTGCAGTTGATGCCTTGAATGTGCTGTATCGAACGATGACGGCCCCCAGTGGCCAATGGTTGTCCTCTACTGGCGGTCAAGTCGCCAACATTTACGACCAAAACACCAATACCTACCTAACCCAATCGTCACCGAATGGGTATTTTGAGGTCAATTACGGCACAAACAACCCGAACTACATTGGGTCGATCGGCTTTTTGCCTTACATCGCAAACAATGGCAGTCAGACTTGGAGTTATCAATTCCAATGGTCGAACGATAACGCCACTTGGACAACTCTTTACACCGGAACCAACGTCACGGTGACTGATAACGAGTGGATCTGGCAAGACATTGACCCCGGAGCCAACGCTCAATACTACCGTATGGTAGCCTCTGGTGGCACTACGCTGTCGTTGCGTGAACTTTACTTCGGTACAAATGCCCGTTTGATCCAAATGTCTCGCTTGAACCGCGATGACTACACCAATTTGCCCAACCAGAACTTCACGGCCAACCAGCCGTACCAATTTTGGTTTGATCGCACGATTCCTAAGCCCTCAATCTACCTCTGGCCAGTCCCTAACGATGCCTTTGTACAGATGACGGTGTGGTATTCACGCCAGATTGATGATGTTGGCGCACTGGACGGCCAATTAGAGATCCCACAACGCTGGTATGAGGCTGTTTTGATGATGCTGGCTCACCGGATGAGCCTAGAACTGCCTCAAGTTGACCTCAAGCGTGTGCAATACCTTGAAATGCAAGCCGCCAAGTATCTGAATGATGCCGAGCAAGAAGAGCGTGACAAGTCCCCAATCTATTGGGCACCCAACATCAGCGTGTACACAAAATAATGCCAGTATTTCTTGACACTGAAGGCTTATCCACAATTGCAATCGCAGTATGCGACCGTTGCAAGATGAAGCGCGCCTTGGTGCAATTGATGCCTGACAGCAATTTCCCCGGTCTGCGGGTGTGTGACCAAGGATGCCGTGACAACTTAGACCCTTACCGTCTGCCTGCTAGAAAAACCGAAAGGATTAACCTTCGGTTTCCTCGCCCAGACGTTAGTGTGGCCGTCACGCCCGATGCAATCATCGAAACTGGGTACAACCAGTGGGAGTTGTCGCCTGAGCAGAATACTCAGACGCCTGAAGACAACGGCAATTTGGACACCTTGGCTCCCTCGCCTACACCGACGCAGTATCAACAGCCCCCACAGGTGAATGACTAATGGCTAATGTAACCATATCCCAACTCCCAACCGGCTCGGCCATTACCGGAACCGAACTGGTTCCTGTTGTTCAGAATGGGGTGACGATCCAGACGACTACGGCCTCTCTTGCAAGCGCCGGGGCGTTGAATTACACGTTCCTGACGGTTGGATCGCAGGGTTCATTGACCCAAGCCCGAGCAATTACTGTTGGCTCTGGCCTGACCACGGTGGACGGCGGTGCTGGTAGCACTTACGCAATCAACTTGACCGGCGCTCCGCTGTCTTTGGTGACCTCTGGTAACGGTTTGCAAGTCAAGACCAGTGCCAATTCGGTTTCCAGTGTTTCGCTGCTGTTTTCTGGCAACGGTTTGAGTATTGCCAACCCAGATGGCTCAACCGGTAACCCAACGCTCTCCTTCTCGGGGATCATGGCCAGTTTGTCCACCTATAGTGGCACTGGGTTGTTGACTGTTAATGGCACAAACATCGGCTCGACCTCAGTCTACGGCGTATCAAACCAGACTGTAGTCACCAATGCCAACACAGCCCCAACAGTTGGGCTGGCAAGCAACCCGATCATCCCCGGCTCTGCAAGCCTGACCCTACCTATCGGCCAAACAACCGACCGACCTGTTGGTGTGAACGGCATGATCCGGTATAACTCCACCCTGCTGACCTTTGAAGGCTATTCAAACGGCAATTGGGCGCAGTTTGCCCTGACTGGTGGTGTTACCTCATTCAGCGGCGGATCGACCGGCCTGACCCCCAATACGCCCACCAACGGGGCTATTACTCTGGGTGGCACTCTAAATACTGCAAACGGCGGTACAGGGCTGACTTCAACAGCCACAAACGGTCAATTACTGATCGGTAATGGTAGTGGTTATACCTTATCCACCATCACGGCTGGATCGGGCGTCACAGTCACTAACGGCGCTGGAACAATCACAATCGGTGTTTCCGGTAGCGGTGTTGTTAATTCTTTCCAGACTTCCTTGTCTGGTTTGACCCCAAGCACAGCGACTTCTGGAGCCGTGACCTTGGCCGGCACTTTGGGTGTGGCAAGCGGTGGTACAGGCGCTACAACTTTGACCGGCTATCTGGTTGGAAATGGAACCAGTGCAGTTACGGCTGTCTCTACGATTCCCAACGCGGGTTTGACTAACTCAACGGTGACCTATAACGGCGTCACTGTTGGCTTGGGCGGCTCTGGAACTATTACGGCAACAGCAACCAACATTCTTACCATTGGAACTGGCCTGACCGGTACAAGTTACAACGGTTCTGCTCCCGTTACGATTGCAATTGACTCAACTGTTGCGACGTTAACTGGCGCACAAACCCTGACAAACAAAACCATCAGCGGCGCGTCCAATACGCTGACCAACATTGGCAACAGTTCGTTGACCAACAGTTCGATCACGCTGGGAACGACAACCATCTCGCTTGGTGGTACTTCTCTGACTCCTGCTGGGTTGACATCGGTCACGGTGACTCAGAATCCAACGCAAGCCTTGCAATTGGCGACCAAGCAATATGTTGATGCTGCAATTTCAAACGTTAACTACCATGCTGCTTGCGAATACGCAACCACGGCAGATCTTGGCACGGTAACCTATAACAATGGCGCTTCTGGTGTTGGTGCAACGATTACCAATGCCGGCACTCAAACCGCTTTGGTTATTGATGGTCATACATTTACCTCAACAGACGCAACTAACGCCGTTCGCGTTTTAATAAAGAATGAGTCAAATGCTGCATACAACGGTATCTATACCGTCACCAACCAAGGTTCTGTATCCACCAACTGGGTTCTGACTCGGGCTACAGACTACGACCAAACAGGTACTGGAACCGGCGAGATTGCTCCCGGCGATACAACATTTGTTATTGCCGGCACGGTTAACGCCTCTACTCAATGGGTACAAACTACTGATTTACCAATCACAATTGGTACAACAGCAATTGTTTTTGTGCAAATTGGTGGCCCCGGCGCTTATACCGCAGGCACTGGCCTGACCTTAACTGGTACGCAATTCAGTATCACCAACACGGCAGTAACGGCTGGTTCGTATACAAGCGCAAACATCACGGTCAATGCTCAAGGTCAAATAACTGCCGCATCTAGCGGAGCCGCTGGTGGCGTAACTTCATTCAGCGCTGGAACAACCGGCCTTACTCCTTCGACCGGAACAACTGGCGCGGTTACTCTGGGCGGCACATTGAATGTCGCCAACGGCGGTACTGGTGTAACTACTTCAACTGGTTCTGGAAGTGTTGTCCTAAACACATCGCCGACCTTAGTTACGCCTAATATCGGCGCAGCGACAGCCACGTCTGTATCGGTTGGAACGCTGACTTATACACCTGCCAATGCGCTGTTTACAGCACAAAGTTCAGCCACGTCGTACAACCAAGTCATTATTCAAAACAGCAATACTGGCGCTACGGCTTCAACTGATTACATCGTAAATAACTCAAACAGTACCGATACCACCTATTATGGTGACTTCGGCATGAACTCTTCTGGGTTTACTGGTTCCGGTGCATTCAACCAGCCTAACAATGTCTATTTGACAGCGACCACTGCTGATTTGGCAATCGGCACGACAACGGCCAATGCAATCCACTTTGTGGTTAATAGCGGCGCAACAGATGCGGCCACAATCAGTTCATCTGGAGTATTTAGCCTTGGCACTGCTTTGGCGGTCTCTTCAGGCGGTACAGGTGTAGCAACCCTGACTGGGTTGGCCTATGGCAACGGCACATCGGCCTTCACGGCCGCTACAGCCGCTCAAGTGGTTGCTGTTATCGGCTCAACAGCCGTGACAAACGCAACCAATGCAACTAATCTGGCCTTGACCGCCGGATCTGGGGCTACAAACTACATTACATACGCGGCGTCGGCTACCGGAAATCAGCCGCAGTACACAAGCACTGGCATCACAATTAACGCCACGAACAGTACAATTACTGGTGGCATCAATGGAGGAACATTCTAATGGCCGCATCAGGTTACACCCCAGTCGTTCTGTATAACAGCGGTACGACAACTAATGCTCCACTAGCCGCAAATCTGGCTAATGGCGAGTTGGCTATTAACTATGCTGACGGCAAACTGTTCTACAAGAACGGCAGCGGTAATGTCACCGTTTTGGCCGCAACTGCCGGTACAACCAACATCACAACGCTGGGAACCGTAACGACCGGTACTTGGAACGCCACAACCATTGGTGTTGGATACGGCGGCACAGGTATCACAACAACCCCAGCCAACGGTGCGTTGTTAATCGGCAACGGTACTGGTTACACCTCCGCCACCTTGACGGCCGGTTCTAACGTCACAATTACCAACAGTTCTGGCGCTATTACCATTGCTGCTACCGGAACAAGTTCCACCTATACCCGCACATCATTCACGGCCACATCTGGCCAGACAACATTCAGCGTGACCTATACGGTTGGATACATTCAAGTTTATTTGAATGGCGTATTGTTAAATGCTTCTGATTACACCGCCTCAAGCGGCACATCGGTGGTTTTGGCCACTGGCGCAACAACTGGTGACATCGTTGAAACAATTGCTTACAACACGACCAGTTTGGGTACTGCTTCCACAGCAAACAACCTTGCCGGTGGTTCTGCTGGTGTTTTGCCTTACCAGTCTGCTTCCGGTGTTACGGGCTTCTCTGCCGCCGGCACTAACGGCCAAGCCCTGCTTTCTGGTGGTACAGGTTCACCAACTTGGGGTACTTTAGGCCCAGTCTATGGTGGTACTGGTGTTTCTAACGGCACATCAAACACCATTACCTTCTCTGGTAACTATGGCTTGACCTTGACCTTGAGTGGGTCAACATCACTTACTTTGCCTACATCCGGAACTCTGACTGCGCTTGGCGGAGCAAATACTTGGACTGGGACACAAACCTTCAATGGCTCGTCCAGCACTTTTGCCGCTGTTCTTTTAAACGCCGCAGAAACAACAACTGTATCGGCTACTGCCGCAACAGGCACAATTAACTTTTATGTTAATAGCCAATCGGTTTTGTATTACACCAGCAATGCTTCTGCTAACTGGACATTAAACGTAGCCTTCTCAAGCGGCACATCGCTAAATACAGCAATGTCCACAGGCCAGACCGTAACGATTGCTTTTATGGTTACTCAAGGTTCTACTGCTTACTACGAAAACGTATTCCAAATTGATGGAACAAACGTAACTCCTAAATGGCAGGGCGGAACAGCACCCTCTAAAGGTAATGCTTCTGGTATTGACGTTTATACATACACCATTACTAAAACAGGTAGTGCTGCGTACACTGTTTTGGCCTCACAAACACAGTTTGCATAAGGGGAAAGTATGCCAACCGCAATTACACGAGGTGCTGCTTCTGCAAAAGCATTTGGATTTACTGGTGCAACTGGCGGGGGCGGCGTTATTGTTGATGTCGCTTACACATCGCCGGGAACATATACATGGATTGCTCCAGCTTGCGTAACTTCAGTTTCTGTCGTTGCTGTTGCGGGTGGTGGTGGAAGTTCTGCTCCATGTTATTGTAATTTTCATGGAGGAGGTGGTGGCGGTGGTGGACTGGGTTGGAAAAATAATATAAGTGTAAACGCAGGATGTTCTTACACGGTAGTAGTTGGTGCTGGAGGTAATGGTGGTAATTGCGCCACAGCAGGTGGACAATCTTATTTTATTAATTGCACAACGGTTGCCGGCAAAGGGGGTGGAGGCGCACCTAATACTTTTGGCGGAAGTTATTCATCTTATGTTGGAACAGGTGGTGGTAGCGGTGGTAAAGGTGGAAAAGGCGGATATACAAGTCAAAAATATTTTGGTGGCGGTGGTGGTGCTGGAGGTTATTCTGGTAATGGTGGATCAGCCTCAGATAGTTTAAGTTGTGGACAAGCAGGTTCTGCTGATGCTTGTAGTGGAGGAGCGGCTTCTGGTAGTACGGCTAGTGGTGGAAGTAGAGGCGTAGGGGGGGGCGGAGTAGGTTTGTATGGTAAAGGATGTACTGGAACCAGATGTTGTCCCGGACAAGGAGGCAGTGGAGGTCAAAATTCTTATGGTAATGGCTCTGGCGGCGCATATGGTGGAGGGGGATCAAATGCTAATAAAGGCGCAAATGGCGCAGTCCGTATTGTTGGCCCCGGTACAACTCGCCAATTCCCAAGCACTTGCGTAGGAACTACAAAAGGTTCTGCTTTATTCACAACTCCCGGTACTTACACATGGGTTGCTCCTAGCGGTGTGACAAGCGTTAGCGTAGTTGCTGTTGGTGGCGGTGCTTCGGGTGGCGGTGGTGGACTTGGATATAAAAATAACTATTCCGTTACTGCGGGTAGTTCATACACTGTAGTTGTGGGCGCTGCTGGAAGTACTGGAGGCGGCGCTGCTGGAGATAGTTATTTTGTATCTACTGCTGTTGTTAAAGGTGGTGGTGGTAATGGTAATACCGGTGGCACTTTTGTTGGTACAGGCGGTGGTAATGGCGGTGCTGGAAGCGTTGGCGGGGGTGGAGCAGGAGGTTATTCAGGTAACGGCGGTGCTGGTGGCCTGAATTTAACTCCTAGTGCTGGATACTCATGTGGCACATCAGGTTCTGGTGGCGGTGGCGGTGGTGGCGGAGCATACAATAACGCTTGTAACTCTATTAACTATGGTGGCGGGGGTGGTGGCGTTGGCTTATTTGGGTTGGGTACATCAGGCACGGCTGGCGGCCATTCCGGTACAACAGTTAAAGGTGGAAATGGCGGCAGTGGTGGATCAGTTGGTGGAAATCCAAAACAAACTGCTACATATACAGGTGGTATTGGGGGTGCTTATGGTGGCGGTGGCGGTAGTAGTGCTGGAACTTCAGCTTTGGGTTCTGGTGGCGCAGTTCGCATCATCTGGCCCGGTTGCACTCGTTCATTCCCGTCAACCTGCGCTGGTAATCCTTAATTGAGGTAAAAAATGGCTTTATTTCTTCAAATTCAAAATGGTCAACCCGTAAACCATCCCGTTTACGATTTCAATTTAATCCAAGCCTACGGGCAGATTCCCCAAGGCTGGGCTATGTTTAACCGTATAGAACAACCTGCCGGATTGCTTACAAGCCCATTCCAAACGGCTCAATGCACTTATGCTCTGTCGTCTGATGGAGTTACTTGGGAAGACGTTTGGACTGCTGTTGAAATGACAGACGCCGAAAAAGCAGCATTGATTGCAGAGCGCCAAGCCAATCCCCCCGGCCCCAACGTCACATTGAACACAACAACGCTTGTTTGGGAACCCAACACGCCCAAGCCTACTGATGATCAAAAGTATTATTGGAACTACCAAGAAGGTACTTGGGTTGTAGTTCCTGCTACACCCGCAACATAAGGAAACACAATGACACAACCTCGTAATCTAGGCGCATTTGCCGACAATCTGAATACATCAGGACAAGTCTCATTGACTACCGGTGTGAGTGGTACTCTTCCAGTAGCAAACGGTGGCACGGGTCAAACCAGCCTCAGTTCTGTTTCTGTTGGGTCGGCGACAAGTGCAACAACTGCCACTAACCTTGCTAGTGGTTCTGCTGGCGTGATTCCTTACCAAACAGGTTCAGGCGCAACGTCTTTCACTGCGGCTGGTACATCTGGTCAGGTACTAACTTCTGCTGGCGCAGGAACTCCTACTTGGACTACACCTAGTGCTGGTGCTATGACATTGATTAGTACACAAACTGCTTCTGGTGTATCTAACTTGGCTTGGACAGGATTAAGTGGATATGATAAATACTATTTAATTTATGAAACCATACAACCATCAACTAGTAGCGTTGTATTTGTTTGTTATTTGGGATATGGGGGAAGTCCAACTTATGTAACAAGTCAATATCAATATCAATACATTAAAGCACTTTCTACAATTTCATCAGGTTCTACTAATGCTGGTTCTTTTCCTCTTGCTGGAGCCGGGGGTTTTTACGCAACTGGCGGCTATGGCATGTTTGGTAATTTACTTATATCTGGAGTAAATAGTTTATCTTTAATAAATTTTTCTGGAAATTCATTTACTTATAATGGTGCGAATTCTTATGAGATTGATATTAATAATGGCGCTATAAATTTTACAAATGCTTTAACCGCTATAAAAATACAAGTTGGTTCTGGAACTTTTACTGGTTCAGCATCGCTTTACGGAATTTCATCTTAATAGGACTAATCATGGCAGCACTTAACGACACCATCGTTGCATATCTCACAGTCAACAACATTGCTTTTGCTCCCGGCGATTACATGACAGGTCAGCCTGAAGGCCAAGCAGACCAAGTGTTGACTTGGAACACAGAGAAGTTGGGCGCACAGCCCACACAGGCTCAACTGGACGCCGCATATGCAACACATCAATCAAATTTAACGGCAAGTCAAGAAGCAACAGCAGCGATTAAGGCTTCTGCCTTATCTAAATTGGTTGCCTTAGGATTGACATCCGCTGAAATTTCGGTCATTACTTCTAGTGCATAATGTAACTCCCAGTTAACTAAACAAGGAAGAACATGTGTACTGCGAATACCGAAGTTGTTGGTGATGTTGAAGTAAAGGAAGAGAAGCCGCAAGAGCAACTCAGCACCGGCATCTACTTCCCGACCCCAATCTATACGATCAAGAAAGAAGAGTTCTTAGCCGATGCTTGGGCTGTTTTCAGTGAGAACATTGCCCCGATTAAAAAGGAAAAGAAGAAAAGCGGCGACAAGTTAGGCAACCAACTCTACCCAGTCGTGATGACTGGGAACCTATACAACGACCCTCGTATGCAGGGTCTTTGTTCTTATATTGCCGGAACCGCTTGGAACATCCTTCAGGCTCAGGGTTTTCGGATGATTGACAAGGTGACATTCTTCACCGAGTTTTGGGGTCAAGAACACCATAAGCACTCTGCTATGGATGAGCATGTACACCCATACGGCGCTCAGATCGTAGGGTTTTACTTCATTGATGTACCCC
>Ga0208253_1000482_pt1 | contig 16285 bp, 20 predicted proteins | sample CryBogCBE10Oct08_FD_184573 | JGI IMG/M metagenome (GOLD analysis project Ga0208253, IMG submission 184573) | Freshwater microbial communities from Crystal Bog, Wisconsin, USA - CBE10Oct08 (SPAdes) | ecosystem: Environmental > Aquatic > Freshwater > Lake | place: Crystal Bog, Wisconsin, USA...
AAGAGCCTGTGGCGTGGATGACCATTGACTCTAATGGCGAAGAAGACGATATTTGGTATGACAACCCAGAAGGTAAGTTGCTTGAAGGTTGGTCATGCAAACCTCTCTACACCCACCCACAACCCCGCAAGCCGCTAACAAATGAGCAAAAGAAAAGTATTGCTAGGAGGGCGTTTAAAGATATTTGTAAAGATTATCCTGTGCAAGACAGGATTATTCTTGTAATCAACGACATTGAAGCCGCCCACGGCATAAAGGAGTAAGCAATGCCATGTAACTTATGTGGAAAATGGAATTGTGTTTGTCAATATTTACAATCCAAGCAAGAGCAAGAGTTTACGTCATGCTTTTTCAGCCGAGAGGCCATGAAAGAGCATAGCGACTTTCACCCACAACCCAAGGCAGAGAAGCAAGAGCAGGGTGAGCCAGCTACTCTTGAGGAAATACGAAAAGCAATGATTTTTGGAATCCCTCTCTACACCACACCACAACACCGCGAATGGGTAGACCTGACTTGCGAAGAATTAGAAACACTTTTGCGTGAAAACCGTTCGCTAACTTTAGGCTCAATATGGGCAGTTGCAGACAAACTCAAAGAGAAAAACAATGGATGACGATATTTACAACATCCTCATGCTTTGCACAATCCTGTTTTTTGGAGCAGGATTCTTTACCGCCGTTGCAATTGCTGTTTGGGTGGTAATTGAATCCCTTTGTGATTAAACCATCTGATCTGCCGTGTTTTGCACTGATGCAACACGATTCAACCACCCATGAAGGAATTTTTCGTCATGGGGATTTTTTTGCACCAGTTCACGATAAAACTGATCTTTGACTTGGCTAAAAGCGCCAATCAATTCTTGCGTATTGACGTTTCTTGCAGCTTCAATCGTGCCTTCGCCAATTGAACCATCGGCAGTAATTCCAAGGGCTTGTTGCAAAAATTTAGCTGCACGTTTTACGCCAGCATTTACGCCAAAATCAAACACAACATAATCAACGCCAGTGGGTAATTCATCGCATTTGTTCACATCCCAATATCGTGATTTGTAAAACGGCTCTACTTCTTCCAGCGTCAACTCTTTCATTTCACCATCATGTACAGGTCTGCCAATGTATGCTGCCCATGCTGCTTTGGTCACGCCGTGATTGGTTTCACCGCCAGCATCGTCTTTGTCCCAAACATAGCCGCCTTCACTTTGCATCACATGGTTAAAACAGGTTTGCCAATTTTCAATCATTTTGACCCTTTCAGTTGGTTGTAAAAATCAATCAATTCGTTCAATTGTCGGATTGCTTTGTCCCCGTCTGCTGCGATGGTGACAATAGATTGAGCAGCCGTTGGGTCAATGTCGCATCTTGTTTCGCTCCCAACTCTGGTGGCAGAGGCGGGATTGCTGGTGGCTTGTACGGCACTGATACTGAGCCGCAACTCGCCAGAAGCAACGTCAGACTTGAGTTTAGTAATTTGCTGGTCAGCTTTTGCATTTGCTTGCCTTAGTTTAGTTGCGTGATTGTTTGCGTCTTGCACCCGTTGTTGTTCAATTTGTCGGGCTTGCTCATTAAGTTTAGCAATTTCCGCTTGATCTTCCAATGATTTGTAATGGATGCCTTCAAAGAAAGCCGCCACGCATAGCGCCAATGCGCCAAGAATTAGGTATGGGTTAATCATCGTCAGCAATCCTATTTGATTTTGATGCAGTTGTTGTGACTGACGCAACAGGTGCAACAGGCGTGATTGGTTTAGGTATTGTGTTAATTGTGGTTGTCGGCGTGTTCAAAGTTGAAACAGGCAACGATGGTGGGCATGGCGTTGTTGGTAACAATGGTTTAGAACTGTTAAGGTAATTGGCAATGATTTGAATTGCTTGTCCCAAAATCAATGATAAAACTGCAATGATTGCTTTGTCAGTTGGCGATTCGGAAAACAATGGTTGCGCTTCTTTGACCACTGAATATCCAAAAATAATCACAATAAACAAAATACCAACTGCTAAACACCGAATAACAAATGATCTATCGCTGGTAATTTGTTGTTCTTGCGTTATATCTTTGGAGACCATCTTTTTCAAAATATTCAGGGCAAGATTGGTTTGCGTGACAGGTTGGCGGTTTGCACTCATCGTTACTCCAATTCTCAGGGTTTTGGCATGGGTATCTGTAATCATCCTCTGAATGATAAATAAACACCAAACAAGCAATCAAAAAAAGCCACCAGCGCATCATTTTTCCTTTTGCTCTTGCAGTTCTTTTTCCAGCTTTTCAAGTCGCTGTATCTTACGGTCAATGCGTCTTTCCACAGCACCAAGGCGTTTTTGGTTGTCCACCCAAATTAAAACACCAACAGGCAAGATTAAAAACAAAGCACATGACAAAACAACTACCCCAACAACAAACCATCGGGTGTCATCTCGCGCCATCTGAGCGATAGCAGCAGACCCCACATCCATAGAACCAGAATTAGCACCGTTGCCACTTGAACTGCTCGGTCTATTCTGTGGTTTTTGAGCAATTCGCGTTGCCATTTTGCGTCAACTTCCTGTCTGCGTTTGATTTGCCGTGCAAACTCTTGTTGTTCTAGTATGTCATCGTATGTTTCTAAAAACTGCCTGTACAAATCCTGCAAGCCCAAACTTTCAGGTGTCCATGACATTGCTTCCCTGACTTGCACCATCATTTCACGCATTTGCCAGCGAATCTCAATCAAATCAATGGCATTGTCGGCAACCTTTTCAGTCGTGCTGCTTTGAGATTCCAATTCCAAACAATGCTCTTTAAGCTGGCGCAACACATCAAAATAAATTTTCAGTTGCTCAAAAATGTCGTGAACTGCTTTGGCTTTGTATTCTTCATAACTCAGTTCAGGTTGGCGTTTTGTGGTTTTAGGTTTTTCACTAACCACAACACTTGCTGCCGCTTTTTCCACGGCAACAGGCTTAACACCAAACAATGATTTGACCCAATCCCAAATGCCTGTGACTTCTTTGTAAATAGCTTTGGCATCTTTTACACCGCCTTCGACTTGTTTCTTGAATTTATCAATCTCTGCTTTGCCTTCTGAAAGCATTTGGCAACCAGTTCTGATCGCAGCAACTGCGCTTTGCGCCATGAGCAGGAGAGAGAACAGTTCCACATTATTTTGTGTGCGCTAAAAAAGCAAACAATACACTTGCCATGCTGCAAATCATCAAACCTGCTGATGTAATCATAATTTGCTCCATTCGCTTCAATCTTGCGTTAATCACTTCATAACGCAAAGCGCAAACTTCCTCATGGGTGGATAAACGGGCATCGGTTTTGTCTATGGTGGTCATGGCATTAAAAGGTGTTTTAAAACTTCGGTTGCTTCAACAAATTTTTTGGAATCATACGCTACTGAATCCCACCATAGAAATTGATTTTCCGCTAAATTTGCTCGGTCTTTAAGCAAATTGATGTTTTCGTCATGTCCATAAATCAATGGGTCTGACACCGACCAAAGCACAATGCCACGTTTGCCCTCATCCCAAGCAAGGTGCTGTAAAAAAGAATCGCATGAAATCCAAATCCGACATTCTTTAATTAATGCCCGTAAATCCTTGATTTTTAAGTTTTTTTGGAAATCAGGCACAAGTTGTTGTTCGCCTTCAACACCAACTTGAATGATTGGCTCAGTAATTCCAGCAATGACTTCTTGCCAAAACGGGTAATTTTTTGGGTTGCGCTCACCGTTGACCAATTTTTGAGCGTATGGAGCAATCAAAATCATAAATACAGCTTTCGATATGCGTTTTCTAACGTATCAACCCAACCCCATTGGTGCATTTTTTTGTACACATTAAACCTGTCAATGTCGCCAAACAATGCTTGCGCCTCGGCAATTGGTCTGCCTTCAACAATTTCAGGGTAACAACTAAACACAACAGGATTTTTTATTTCAGGCAGCACATGGCTAAACACTACATGGTCGCCCATGCCGCAATTCAAAACAACAATTGTTTTTTCTTGATTGCCAATAATGTTGCGGAAAATGCGTTCATCGTGTTCATACAATGATGCTTGTGTTTCCGAACGAATCCCGCCTTGTGGGTTTTTCATGTGCCAAGTCACAGCATCAGGCACGGCAAGGATTCTGTACCCTTTGCATTTCAACGCATAAGTGAACAAAGTTTCTTCACGATGCGCCACCCGCGACAAACCCGTGTTGTAATCAACAACGCCAGCGCGATAAAGAAACGAACAATGCAGATGGTCAACTTCTTTGGTATCGGAAATTACATTCCATTGAATGTTTGGCTCGTTGTCAATGTCTTGGATTTTGCCCGTTGACTTGCTGGTGTCTGGCAAATAAGGTGGCGTGAGTATTGAACCACCCACTGCGCCAATGTTGCTTAAACGTGTCCAGCGCAACAAATCTGCAAGCACGTTTGGCTCTGGTATGGCATCGTCATCAACGCGCCATACCCATTCATAACCCATCGTATTAGCAATTTGATGATTGTGATGTTGACCTTTTTTGCCAGCATACAACCATTCCCATTTAATGCCTTTGATGTCAAGCATTTGGAAAAAATAGGAATACGCCAATTCTTTTCGCATATCCTGCGGGTCATCGTTGTCGTCAAACACCACCAACTTGTCAACAGGTCGTGTTTGATTAATGATTGCTTGCAGCGCCAGCGGCAAAGTTGTGAAGTATCTACCCCGAGTAGATATTGAACAAAGAACTTTAGACACAATCCCACCTTAACAACATGAGATTGCATTTGTTGGTTGCGCTTATTGGCTCAACAACTTCACTGACATAACCGTTTTCATTGATGTAACTGATTTTGAAATCAGGAAAAAGCGATTCATCCAAATCATGCAATTTGTGATGCTCACCCCAAAACCCTTTTGGCTCTTTCCAAGGCACAGTCAACAAAAGACGTTTGCATTTTTTTTGCAATGCGTCAATCAATTCCAAACCATTGTCTAAATGTTCAATCACTTCAAACGCAATGATGGTGTCGCAATCAGGAATGTTGAAGTTGTTGATGTCAGCGCATTGGAAATGTCTGTTTTGTCCCCAACGCTGATCTTTTGCCACGTTGATGATTAACGGGTCGTAATCAATGCCAAGGTAATTGACATTGTTGGGCAAAAATTGACTTCCAAATCCAGTTGAACAACCAATTTCAAAAATTGATTCACCCAACAAATTTTGATTTGCCCACAAATATCGAGTTGTTTCTCGCGGCAAAACAGGGTCGCCATTCAAGAACACAGCCCGTTCAAAATTATTGGTTAAGCGCCACCTGTACCAATCGGGTTTGTGTTCTTTGGCAAGTGCCAAAACGTGCAATTCTAGGATTTGTTCCCATTGGGTTTCAATGTTCAAACCGTATAGTGTTTTGTTGTGTGTCATGTTGTATTAGTGAGGATAAACGCAATCGACCCTTGTGTTCACTGCTAAACCAGTTCCAAAAACAACTGCCGTGCCGCTTGTCACCGTTACATCTGTGCCGTTAACCATTTTAACGCCGTTCACATACACTTCAATTTTTCCTGATGTGTACGACAACGAAGTTGAAAACGATGTTTGTGATGCAGTAGCGGTAAAAGAATCATAGGTCATCAATCCTGAACCTGCACCGCTGTAACCAGAAAATCCAGAATAACCAGACAAACCGCTGCCTGAATAGCCTGAATATCCGCTGTAACCACTTACACCGCTTCCAGAATAGCCTGAATAACCAGATGCACCAGTAGAACCGTTTATGCCTGAATAACCTGAATACCCAGACAAACCTTGTATGCCTTGTGCGCCAGAATATCCGCTGTATCCACTAATTCCACTTCCGCTATATCCTGAATAACCACTATAACCAGAAATTCCGCTTCCAGAATAACCGCTATAACCGCTAATTCCTGATGCGCCATTTGTGCCGTTTGTTCCACTAAATCCGCTATAACCGCTAATGCCGCTGTACCCGCTTTGGGTATACATCACTTGGGTTGCGGTAACAATGACGCCCGGAGTTCTTGGTACGGTTGGACCTGTTTGAGCCGCAATAGTTGCAATTGAAATTGTGGTGCTGCTCACAGCCCAAGCCAATTGCAAATAATCGCCAGCCGCAACAGTCAAAACGTAATTTACAGCCGCAATCAATGCGCCAGAACCACCGTGTGAAGTGCCCGGAATGTTGTAAATGCTGTTACTGTCTGCAACGTCTGTGCCGTTTTTACGCAACCATACGTCAACGTTATCGCTGTTGGAATCGGAATTAACAAATTGAATTGAATATTCAATGTTATACGTTCCAGCGTTTGCAAATGTAATTCTGTTGCCAGAAACAATCGACACACCGTTGGCTTCATCAGTCACGCCAATGTTGACAACGTAAGCTGTGGTTGTGCTTGATGCTGTTTGGTTTGTAACGTCTTGAAATGCGCCATAAAAACCTAAAACACCGCCGCCACCATTTTGACCGCTAAATCCAGAAAATCCGCTGATACCAGACCAACCAGAAATACCAGAATATCCGCTATAACCGCTAACGCCTGAACCGCTATAACCAGAATAACCAGATACACCAGAGCCTGAAAACCCGCTGTATCCAGAGTAACCGCTTACGCCGCTGCCCGAATAACCGCTAATGCCACTAAACCCACTGATGCCAGACCAGCCAGAATAGCCGCTGTATCCCGACACACCAGAACCAGAATAACCAGAAATTCCAGAATAGCCGCTATAACCAGAAACGCCGCTTCCGCTGTATCCGCTGTATCCAGAATAACCGCTTACGCCAGACCCAGAAAATCCAGAAATTCCAGAATAACCCGAATATCCTGACCAACCAGAAACGCCAGAACCGCTGTAACCGCTGATGCCAGAAAACCCAGAATAACCACTAAATCCAGAAACCCCCGACCCGCTAAAGCCGCTAATGCCGCTAAAGCCTGAAATGCCAGAAGCACCAGAATAGCCGCTAATCCCAGAATAACCACTAAACCCAGAAATACCGCTTTGACCAGCAGGACCGACAATTTGCCCAACGTTTGCCCATGCTGAACTTTCCCAAACATATAAATCGCCATTTGAAGAAACAATGTAGGCATCATTAGGATTGTTACCCGTAGCTGGCAAATTAGCAGGTGTTGCTACTGTGCCTTTGATGTTGATGGATGTGCCTTGTTGACCGCTGTATCCACTAAATCCAGAATATCCAGAAACACCGCTGCCGCTGTATCCAGAAATGCCAGAAAAACCGCTGTATCCGCTTATGCCTGAATAACCTGAATAGCCTGAAACGCCTGACCCAGAAAATCCGCTAATTCCAGAAAATCCGCTGTATCCGCTAAACCCAGATGCGCCAGAAAAACCGCTTAAACCTGAACCAGAATAACCGCTGAAGCCCGAATAGCCGCTAAAACCGCTTTTGCCTGATGTTCCAGACACACCTGCTCCGCTGTAACCGCTAAATCCAGAATAGCCACTAAAACCGCTTTGACCAATCAAACCACGATCAATGTTGATGTTGTTGTTTGGTGGCGTTGTGAGGTTAATTGTTTGTCGTGCTGGTGGCACAACCGTGATTTCCACGTTGTTTTGGTCAACAACTTGTACGGTAATGTCTGCCATGTTAGTTCACCACGATGCCGTCAGAGCGAACCAAAAACAACAAGAAAATAATGTAATCATTAGCAGGGTTTGAACCGCTGGCAGCAAAACTGATTTTGATTCGACCAGAAAACCCCACGCAATCTTGCGCGTTAATGTCCAACTCAGGGTCAGTTGCAATAAGCGACCAAGCAGAATCATCGATCACTAATGTAAATTGCCCCGTTGACGCAGACAAATTTGTTGTGGTCAACGTAACTGGTGATGGTGTAGGCGTGTAATTCTCAATGTCAAAAGACAAACCATTTCGCGTATCGGTGATGTTTGACACCTCACGCCGAATGATTTGCGCTGTGATTGTTGCGCCTGTCAAATCAATGGGGGTTGTACCGTCAGACGCTTTGATTGCCAGATTCCAATACGTTTGTTGCTGCCAAACTAATTCGCCAGCAATGATTGGATTGTTGAAACCGCTAACTTGCGTAAGCGTATTTTGATTAAAAACTGCCATGTCGATTCCCTGTTCTCAGGTTGTGCCGTAAGTAGCAACCTCGCTTGCTTACGAATCATGTTTATGGTGTCGTATTAATATTTGCCTTCAGCAAAAACATTCACAAAAACTGTTCCATCTTCCAAGGCTTCCAATTCATGCCATTCGCTTGCAACCAAATTAACTGGTTGCGTTGTTTTGTCCATTACCAACTCTCTGCCTTCTTTGCGTGCAATCATTGAACCAGCCATGCAAATAGTCAAATGCGAATAAGCGTGTTCATGTCTTGGTATCCCTTCGCCTTTGTTTGCATGGTAAATGTTCAAAGATGCGCCATCATAGGTTACCAAATGAATTGGATTAACTGCAATGGTCATAAAGTTTGAGCACCATTAGAAATGGGTTGATTAGGTGCGGCTTCTGGTGCTGGCATGGGTTTGATGGTGTTGTCTTGTGGGTCAAACCAAAAATTATCAGCTTTAACAGTATCCGCACAATCAACCCACATCAAATCATCCGCTACTGGAAAAATTTGATTATCAGGCTCAACTTGTGCCACGCGATAACCTGTTTGTCTTGGCTCAATTTTTGAAATTAATGCTTTCATAATTTTTTCCTTTTACCATTCAAAAACAACAACGCCTGTACCGCCACTACCACCGCCGTTGTTGCCACTGCCGCCAGTGCCAACAGTAACAGTGAGAGTATTTCCTGAAGTTAATCCTGTCAAATATTTAATTGCACAACCGCCAGCGCCAGCGCCAGTTGCATATCCTTTACCACCACCGCCGCCGCCAGCAGAACCAGAAGTTGTAGAACCTGAAATATTGCCGCCGCCAGCGCCACCAAAAAATGAAGCACCACCGGGTGATTGATTTACTCCGCTAGAACCGCCATTAATATTTAAATCCCCACCACTTCCAGAACCGCCAACGCCAATTGAATAAGGATTTGAACCATTTTTTTGACCGCCACCGCCACCAGTTGCGCTAATTGTTGAAATTGATTGTGTACCAGACGCAACGCTAGATGTATTACCCGAATTACCAACAAACCCACAACATCCGCTGGAACCGCCGCCAGCACCGCCGCCACCAACAACAGTGACTTTTACTGCTGTAACGCCAGATGGAATTGTGAATGTGCCGTTGGATGTAAATACTTGACCTAAAACTCCAGGCAAAGACGATGAATTTAAAGTAATTGAACCTGAACCATTGGTAATTGACATACCCGTGCCAGCAGTCAAAGTGGAAAGGGTATATCCGCTTCCATTACCAATAGGAATTTGACCGTTGGTTGGCGTTGCGGTTGTTCCCGTGCCGCCGTAAGCAGTTGTAACGGTAGGCAAATTGGTAACTGGAATCGTTCCGTAAATGCCTGTCGCGCCATTAAGCTGCCCTGATGAATTGACGTTGTTGGCAAGGAGTGCCAAATTGAGTGCTTGTGTCATACTGCGCCCGTTCTATTGAAAGTTTGTTGAACCAAAATATTTGTGTTTACAAGCGGAGTTTGGCTCAATGTGTAAGAACCAGACGACACCGTGTAATCGACTGTTTCTAACAACAATGCGCCATTATTCCACAGGTTAAACGCTAACGGATTGAATGTAAAGGCATAAGTTGGAGTACCCGCTATTGTGTAAGCATCTACGTTTACGGGTGTGCCGTTTGGTACGCCAAGATTGTTGTTTGTCCACTGAATCACCTGCAAATCACCCGTCACAGCCGAAATAAATGAGATTGTTTGGCCTGAGATGTTGTAGTCCTGAGCATTTACAACCGTGCCATTCAGAAACAACAATTCATTGCCGCTATAAAGGGTAAACCCTGATGCTGTGTAGTCGGTTTGATTGCTTAAAGAAACAGTATTGCGAGTGAATGAGTTGTACGTTGCTGGAGTTGAATTAACCGAAGCAAACGAAATGATAGTGATAATATCGTTGACAACAGCACTTGTGCCGAGCGTGACCGTGCTTGCTGCGTCTGTGTATTCTGTTGTGTCTAACAACAAACCATTGCGGAAAACCCAACAATTGCCTGTGACATATTCAGACCCACGGGTGACGCTAAACACCGTTTGACCGCTTGAGGCATCAAAAGCTGTCATTGTGTAATAGAACGAATCAGGGGCTGCGAATCCAACCACGCGCCCATAAATGTCAACTGTCAGCGTTGCCACCGCAGACGTTTTTGTGTAAGCCCCTCCCGGAAACGTCAGCAATTGCGCCAATGATGCAATCACTTGCCCTTGTGGGTTGTTGGTAATGGCAATTTCACCCGTGCCAACCGTTGTTGTACCCGTTTGAATCAATTGACCAGTACGAGCGCCAAGATCAATGACGTTCACGCCATCAGGCAAACCTTGCCAAATTGTTTGGTCATACGTTGTGGTATCCGTAGGCACAAACAAAGCCGTACCCGCCGAAGGTGCTGCGCCACCAGTTGCAAACGAAATTAAATTATTACCACGATTGCAAAACAACAAATAATTTGTCGTTCCAAACGTAGGCGATGCTGGATACCATGTGTAATCGGATGGTGTCGGGTCAGCAGAACCGCTTGCGTTGTTTGCCAAACCAAAATAAGACAACCCACGAGGATTGAAGTTAAATCCAGAGCCTGTAATGCTGCTTGCATACGCCACGCTTAGATAACGCTGTGTAAATTGGAATGTGAAAGGTCGCCAATTAAAAACTGTGCTTGCAGGGCTGTAATTTGATTTTGTCAAACTATTGACCATGCGCGTGAAAAAATACCAATTGCCAGCAGGAATTCCCGTCAACGTCACGGGTGGCATTGCTGTGTTTGTGTTGTACGGGTTGCCGTTTGATTGCACAGCCGTTGTGCCAGCAAAAATGTATTGATTGTTTGCAGGATTGGAAAATGCTGAATACCAAATTTCAGCGTATTGAATAATCCCCACGCTGCTGGTTGTTGCGTTTACTTGAAACGATGGAATGTTTGCAATGGGTTGACTGCCAGAAACAGTTGGTGCAGGAATAGTTCCAAAAATGTTTGGGTTTGGCAAACCCGTATTGGCACTTGGCGTGAATTGCGTGATTGAGGCATCATTAAACACCGATGGGTCATAATTTTGCAACGTCAAATCAACAGTAACTGCACCATCTTGTGCAAATTTTTGAACAACTTTAGTAATTCTAAAAAGTTTGGCAACCCATCCATAAATTGAGTTTGTTACCGTTACAACATCACCAGCTTCCAATTCCAAGCCAATGTAATTGACAGAACAAGTAACTTGCAAATCCAAACGTGCTGCTTTTAAAAACCTGATTGCCAACAATTGCGCTTGTACGTTGTTGTCCACCAAGGGCAATTTGATTGTTTGTTTGTTGACAGGCTCATTTGCATAAAGCAAAGAAGGGTCAATCAAAGCCAAATCAAACACAGCAGTATTAAAAGAACTGTTTGTAGTTTTGTCTGGAAATTGACATTCAGCAATGTTGTAGGTGTTTGAAATGTCCATTGACGTAATGGACAAAGACGAAATCATGTTGCTATCGTTGATGTCTGTCGCCACCGTGTAAGTTGGCGTTTGCACAATGATTGACCATGTGCCAAAAATTTCATTGTATTTAAGCAAACAATCACAACTGTTTGCCATGTCTTGCAAGTTTTGCAAAACTGTATTTGCAGGGTCAATTACACCGTTGAATTTAAATCTTGGTTGTGTGCTTGTGCCACCGCTATATGGTGTATAAGTTATTGTTTGATTGCAATATGTGTTCAATGCGGCAATGCTGATCATGTCGATTTGATTTGATGGAATCGCAGCCCCATAAACCGTATTTGTCAAATAATCATAAAAACAATCACCTGCGCTATTACGTTCATTGATAACTTGAAATTGTGTTTGTTCTAATGATGTAACGCCAGCATTTGCGTTGTAATTTAATTGCACAATTGCAAAGGCACATCGTGACATTTCTTTGTAAGCATCCCATGTGTATGTCAACCCACTAGATTGCATAACTTGAATTGCAGACAATCCAGTATTTGTTGGGTTTCCTGAACCATTGCGATACAAATACATGAAAATTGAACCGTCAATTTTGGTGTCAATTACACCAGACGAAACATCTTGCAATCCAGTTACACGAGTTAAATCAGATGAACCAAAAATACATTTTTTTCCACCATAATAAATATCTCCAAAATTTATGTTGTCGCCACTATTGCCGCCTGTAACTTCACACAATGACAAAACATAGTAAAGCGTTTGATTGTTTGACGTAATGCTTACATCAGTTACAGCACCGCCAACAAAAGCAGAACCATAAACAACAGGCAATTTTGTACTTGTTGCAGGACTTACTTGTAAATTTGTGCCTGTTTGTAATGTTTGATTTTGTTGTGGTGGTGTTGGTGCTGTAAGTTTTGAAAATATTGAAGATGCAACCATTGTCACGGCAAAAGAAATTACTTCAGCCATTACGCCTGTAATACCAACTTCAGCCAACAAAGGTAAAAGTACAAAAGACATTACATCATCCAATCATTACAAATTTTTGTTGCGCCAATTTTTGACAAATCAGCATCACCAAAATTGGAAATATAAAATTCTTCAATTTCAGAATTTTTTTTCATTTCATTCCCAATTTCAATGTATTTTTTCATTAGTTTCAAACTGTTTTTTTTACTTTTTGCAAACCACATTGTCTCTTGTAATGTCCATACATTTGGTATCCAAAAACAAGGTGATCGAATAGCGCAAAGAAAACCATCATCAGCAATCAAAACAAAACCAGCACCAGCATAAATTTTAGACAATTGTTGGTCAACGTATTCTGACGACCAATTTTGTTTTTTCATGGACAAACGATTGGGATGTTGTTCATGGAAAGCAATCAAAAATTCTTTGATTCTTTCATTGTCAAATTTATTGGCAAAACGAATCATGCGACTTGTGAACCAAATTGGAAATACAAAGTTGCAATCGTAGAAACACGATTCATGCTTGTATCACCAGAATTAAAATATTGCCAACTTGGGTCGTTTGTGAATCTTCCTGCTGTACGATTTTGCAAAATCATTTGTATGTTTGACGCTTGAATAGAAATTGTGCCGATATACGACCTCACTTCCTCCATCCATTGTTCGCTGATTTGGTAGGTGTTGATAAAACCGTAAAAATATTGATACAACCCACCAGAACCGCCCGTTGTGATAAGGTTGCCTGATGTGTCAAAAAAACCTTTCCACATTGTAATTTGCGAACCCTTAATGTCTTGAGAAAGCACCCACGACAATAAAGCTGTGTCAATGCCCACCAATGAAACAGATGTTTGATTTGCAGTGCTTTTGATGTCGCGCTGAATGTCACCAATAGAAATCAATGAACCCAAACCATCAAAAGGCTGTGAATCAACAGCGTTAATTGTCAATGCGGATGCTGTGGTGGCAAACCGATAAGTGCCAGAAGGAGAAATGACGCGAACAAAATCCGCATAACGAATGTTGTTTGTGTTATCCAGTGGTGGAATGTCGTTCATGTCACCGCCTCAAATGCTTTGAATGTAGATTGCCAAGATATAAAGCTGTCATTTGTAATTGGCATCAGCGTGTACGTTGGGTATTGCTGCAAGATTACAGGAAATGTGACGCCAGTGTAATTTGTACCGCCCATTGAAACAGTTGTACCGTATTGACCAATTACCGCATTGACCGCAGACCCAAGAGGTCCATTGATAAGGTTTCGATGCACGGGAATTGTTACCGTTGAACCCAAGCCACGTTGTACGTCTTGCGTTGCAATGTATGTGTATGTACCAACTTGGCAAAAATCACCAGCACGAACAATGTATGCAGATGCACTAATTGCTGGCAAATTACCAAGCACCATGTTTTTGGCTGTGCTTGCAGTTTCCCATTGGCAAGCGGCAATTTCCGCGCTTGTCATGTCGCCTTGGTAGTTAATGTAATTTGTCCAACCTGTTGTCCCAAAATTTAAATATTGGGTTAATGATTTGTCGTAATAACGTAAATTGGCAAGCAATGCGCGATTTTTGCTGTACAACAAATAATTGTTCGGTTTGAACTCAAACATAAATGGCACAACGGTAATCAATTCAGATGTTGAAATCCGTTGATTGCGTGAAATCACTTGTCCAACAAATCGTTGGTCGGTGATGTGTACCGTTTCCGCAATAGCAAGGATTGTGTTTAAATTTGCCATGTCTTACCTACTTTGTGGCAACGATCTTTGCGCCGATTGATTAGCCGCCCAAACCGCTGTTTTGTTTCTTGCTAAGAATGTCGTTGCTGATTGTGTGTCAATTGCTTGCATGGATGCAATGTATGGACCATTGTATGTAACAGATTGTCCACCACCACCAAGATTTCCAAGTGCGTTGTTCGGAATAATTGTTCCTGCGCTTTTTGGAATAAACAATTCGGGACCTGCTTCGCCAACCAACGATGCTTGACCAACTGGAGGGTCTCCACCATCTGCAAACGCTTGCATCATGTCGCTGCCAGTAGCTGTGCCAAGGTTAGCTGTCGCTCCGTGTCCACCACCGCCAAACAAATTGCCAATGCCAAGTGCGCTACCCGCTTTGGCAAACAAACTACTGGCTTGCATTTGCAATTGCGCTTTCAGCATATCTTGAATCATGCTGGTAATAAGGCTTTTGAAATTTAGCTTGCCAGTTGTCACAAACGTATTTAATGCGTTGGTCATTGAACTTGTCATTGATGTAAACGCTTGTCGCCCAAAATCTGCGGCAGTCATTGCGTTTTCTTTGTATTGGTTAAATGCTTCATTCCAACCAAAACCAAAACTTTCACGCAGTTGTTGATTAGCAATCACAGCGTCTTTTGTTTTGACAATCATCTCATCGTAAACCTGTTCAACTTTTTCACGTTGTTTTTCTAACTCGTCAATGACTTGTTTTGAATTGGCTGTGTGACTTGCTCTTGCGGCATCTTCTTGTTTGCGAATTTCCTCGTCAACTTTGTTTTTTTCCAACACGACTTTCATCAAAGCATCTTCTAATTCTTTTTGATTTTTAGTTGCGTTGCTAACTTCAAGTTGCGCTGTCAAAGCCAAATAACCTGCATCGGCTTGTGCTTTGTAAACTTTGGATATTTCGTCTGCTTTATCCAATTGTTTTTGTTGCGCGTTAATAATTGTGCGATGTGCGCTTTCAACTTTTTTAATGTTGTCAACGGCTTTGTCTGCTTTTTTATCACCAAACAATTGGTCAAAATAATCAAAATCTGATTTGACCATTGCATCAGTTTTCTTTTGTTGCTCATCCCACAAATTGCCAATTTCAGAAAATTGCAAAGTGACCAACAATTTCAACTCTTTGGCAAGTGTTCCCAAATCAGACAAAACAACTTCAATCGTTGTTGATACAAATTTGACCATCACCGCCGCAACTTTTACAAATTCACCAATCCAATGAATAATGTCTTTAATGACTTCATTGTTGCCGCCCAATGCGTCATACAAGCTGTTCAACGTAGGGATAACCGCAGTCGTAAATTGAACTGTGATGTTGTTCCATGAAGATTTAAGTTTTTCGCTCAGTTCATGCGATTTTTCAATGGCATCCGAATACTCATCAAATTGACCTTTGGTTTTTTGCAGACTTTCGTTAAGTCCAACAAGGTCAACGCCTTTAATAGCTTTGCCCAAAGTTTGAAAAGCCAAACCATTGCGCTCGGCTGCGTCTTTCATGTTAGCAAGACCTTTGACCGTTTTTTCAAACAAATCTTGCTCTGACAAATGAGCCAAATCATTAAGCGTCACACCAAGCCGAGCAAACGATTCTTGCGCTTTGACGTTACCTTGTGCGGCTGCTTCAATTTTTACAGTAAAACCTGAATACAGTTTGCTTGTATCTTCTGCCGTGCCACCATTCAACTCAAGTGCTTTGGCTAACCGCAAAACAGATTCTGTTGCAATGTCGTTTGCTTTGGCGGTTTCAACAATTTGATTGGCATACTCCATTGCTGATTTGGTCATCTCAATAAAACCAGCAGCCGACACTATTTCAGGAATGTACTCAGACAATTCCTTCAATTTATCTTTGGCTTCACTAATGCCTTTTTTAAACTCGGTGGTGTCAAGCCCTAGTTGAGCGCCTAAGCCAGCAATGATTTGTGCCATTATTTACCTTTGAAAAACTGTGTCGGCGCATTTGGACTCATCATTGCAAATGCCAACAAAGACTGAGAAACTCGTTC
>Ga0208253_1000483_pt1 | contig 16277 bp, 9 predicted proteins | sample CryBogCBE10Oct08_FD_184573 | JGI IMG/M metagenome (GOLD analysis project Ga0208253, IMG submission 184573) | Freshwater microbial communities from Crystal Bog, Wisconsin, USA - CBE10Oct08 (SPAdes) | ecosystem: Environmental > Aquatic > Freshwater > Lake | place: Crystal Bog, Wisconsin, USA...
TAATAAAAAAACCCTCTCTTGGGGCTCTAGTAATCGTCAATTGCCTGATTTATTTAGAACGTTATAATTTGATGTCTTCTTGATTGTTGGGTGTATAAACTTGTTGATTCCTGATGACAAATATCCAGTTAATTGATATCGACACTGGCACATCTGAAAAGGTGACTTAGCACTATAAATTCGTGACTGAAATAATTTTAAGAATCAAATCTCAAAAACTTTTTAAATGAGTGCTGCTCGAAAACGGTGAAAAAGCAAAGACAGCCATCTAATATCTCGATTTCAGGGGGAAATAAATCGAACTGACCTTCATGTGAATTTCTAGAAATCACTAAGTTCATTGTTAGTTTTATTGATAAATCACATTTTTTTGAAAAAATGGCTGACTAGTCACAAAAGATCAACTAAAAAAATCGAACCTGCTCTAAGAAGAAAAACTACAAACAGTATTTACAAGAGGCAAAAAATCCCTCACGTTGCACTACTGATAGCATACGGGTTTAGTGAATTTTTACCAAAAAACAACCTTAGCACATTTTTAGAGGATCATTTCTATCGAAAGGCAATGATGGAGTGGCTAGAAAAGACCTCGGGCATTCGTGAGTCAAAAGGCATCACGGGGTCACTGCGAGTATCTTCTGATATCATTGAAACTGCAAATGGACTCTGGAAAAAAATGACGAGCAGGGGATGAGGTGACCCATCTGGCGCTTGCATTTTCTACTCGTTGTGGTTCTCATACTGAAGAAGAAATTGAACACCTAATAAAAGATACTCCCCTTTGGCAGATGAGAGACTGGTGCAAAGCGAACATTCTTGTTACGCAGCGCAAAGTAAAAAAGATGAAATTTAAAGCAATTACCCTTCTTAGGATTAACCAAATATTCGTACAGAGCAGTAATGGATTAGGTTAAAATTTAAGGTATTCTTTCAAAACTTTTGACATCCTACACGGGATCCGTGGGAAGTCGGCCCTCTTATCGGGTTCCACCTACCCGAGTTTTTTATTTATTTTAAGTAACTTAAGTTTATAAATTTACTTAATTTATTTTTTGGTCAAATATCCCATGCTTTAAAATCGTCGAAACTCATGAAATAAAGATTTCTGGTCTGAGATAAATTCGTGATTCTTCATCTTTTAAATTTGCGTTACACTCACAGTTTTGGTCTGAGTTTGAAAACTGATTCTAGACTTTTTCTGTTGCTTTTATCTGCCTTGCCTTGAGTTTCGCAGATCCATTGAGATCCTGTTCCAAGCAATACACAAGCTTATTCGCATAGAGATAATATTATTCTATCTTCTCAGTTACGTTTTTTCTACTCAAGTTTTTTAAAAATTTTTTGAGTAAATTTTACGATTTTATGACTCAAAACTTTATTGCTCTCTATTTTCAAAACTTGGCAATTCAACAATTCTGAAACAGGCGGAGTCGGGTTGGCCGTACTTAATGCTAGATCATATTGATACAGCAACTACAAAGAAGTTTTACTTAAGATGCAAGAAAATACAATGTTTGACCTTGCATAGATTTCTATTAAATGAGTTTAATAACGCTATCTGAAACGAATTACTTTGATATGTTTTGAGAGTATATTTGATGAAGCTATGAGACGAACTCATCACTATCAGATAGGTTAAGAAGTTAAAAAAAATAAAGCTTTTTCTTCTTAAGTCGAAATGTCTATTATGAAAAAAATTAATAAATTTTTTGTTATGTTTTTTTTAGGCTTATTCTTGAATATTATTGTTAGTTTTGATGCTTTTGCGAATGAGTATGATGATCTATTGAAAGTTATCCGTGAAGCTAAGAATAAAAGTGATTTTGAATGGGTGAAAAAGGCTAGCGATCATTTAGCTAAGAATATAGCACTGACTGATGATAATGCAAAAAAGTTGCTGAAACTTAATGATTTACAACTTGAAACCTTAGGAAAGGAATTCCGGACTAAATTAGACAATAACTTAAAAAGTGAAAACTTTCTTATTAGATTCTTCGAAAGAAAAGACGCTGCATTATTTGAAAGAACAGACGCTAGTAATATTATTTTAAACTATAAACAGTTTATGAATGAGGTTAATCGTTCTAGGATGGACGAGGTTAATCGTTCTAGGATTATGAATGACATCAATAGCCTTAGAAAAACTGTTAATGAATTAAAAGAAGATATACGACTCTCAATCTCTACGCCTGAAAATCGGTTTGCTTTATATAATATTGTAAATGCAAAGGAGTCAGAACTTGCGCAATCTGAAGATGACTTAAAACCAAAAAGTGTAGAAAATATAAAACAAATAATAAAAAAAGCTGGACCGTTATTTCCTGGAAATTTAGAGAATCTTACAAACGAAGACATTGAAAGCATAAAAAAATATTCTTCTAACAGTAAATACAAAAAAGGAATGAAACTATTTAATCAAAGTCTAGATTCTGAAAGAGAAAATTTATATAAAAAATTCGAAAAGAAAATCCAAGAAGGTGATCCTGTTTCGGATGCTGAGTTTGAAAAGATAAAGCCTAGAGTTAATGATAGTCAGTTTAAAATACTAGACGATGCTAGGAAGGAATTAAAATTAAAATTAAAATCACAATTAGATAATTTGCCCACTGAATATGAGTATATAATGGGTAAGCTTGAGAATGCTAAGAGTGCAAATGATTTTGAATGGTTAAATATAGCTGGCAAGTCTGGTATCAAAGATGATTATGCAAAAAAGCTTAAGAATCTTACTGCTACAGATGTTGAGAGTTTAGGACGCGAATTATCTTCTGTATTAAATTCTAATAATTTTACAGAAGAAGAGTCTTCTGATATTAAAAATAAATTCTATGAAACTATAGGTAATCCAGATTACACTAAAATTAAAGAAGATATTATTAATTTAAAAAACGATGAGATCCAAGAATCAGCAATTAATGATTTACGTGAAAAAATATCTAATAACTATTTTACATCAGAACAGAAAAAATCTTTACTTGATGAAATAGATAAAAAGCAATCCTCTTTTTATCTCAGTAAATTAAAGAATGGTTTTAATAAAGAAAAAGCAGGCACAATAAATAAACTCTTAAAAGAATATTCAAGAGGAGGTTATGAAAAAAGCGAAGAGGCAGTAGTACGGGCTCTCAAAGGACTTAACGACGATGATATACTTCAATTAAATGAACATCTTAATGAGATTGGTGTTAAAGAAAAGATAAGTAAAGAGATCAATAAATCTAAAAATTTAATAATTACTCATAACATTGAGCCTGGGGTTCATGGTTATGCTAAAACCATAAATGCATCTGGTAGAACTTTCACTATAAATCCGAAGTTCGAATTTTCTCTATGGCCTTTTTTCACAGATAAAACAGATCATGATATACTCAAGTTAAAAAAACAACATCCTAATTGGAAAGATCTTTCTAACGGAAAGGTGCAACAAGAAAGTTCTGCAAGCCATTTTGACTCAATTCTTTCGAATGATGTTCAGTATGATTCTCACAGCATGGACATGAAGTCAGAAGATTTAAATGGTTCTGTGAAAAACTATGAGGCTGACGGATCTTCTACTAAACTCCATAGTTCAGTTGAATTTCAAAATGATAAACTCCCAACTTCTCCAGAGCCCAGCAAAAAGATTGATGCTGCTGATGCAAAGGATCTGCAAAATACTGAAAAAGGAGGCAGAGGGATGCCCTGTTTCATGGCAGGGATGATGGCAGTGAGCATTGCTACAAGAGCAGCAAGCATGGCGACTATGAATATGAGTCGGAAGGGTGCTCTTGGGAACATCTTGAAGCTTCTAGGGTCTGGTCGCGACAATCCTCCTTCTCCTGGTACGGGAAGTAATGGGCCTAATCAAGGAAGCGTCAGCAATGGGCCTGATCAAGGAAGCAACAATAATGGGCCTGATCAAGGAAGCAACAATAATGGGCCTGATCAAGGAAGCGTCAGCAATGGGCCTAATCAAGGAAGCGTCAGCAATGGGCCTAATCATGGAAGCGTCAGTAATGGGCCTAATCAAGGAAGCAACAATAATGGGCCTGATCAAGGAAGCGACAATAATGGGAAGGGTGAGGGAAGTAGTGCTATAGGTAACAACCTTTATACGGGGGGTCTGCGCAGATTGGATGCCGATGCTGAAGAAATGCCATCAGAAGTTGATTTAATTCCTCGTTTGAGTCCTGTTGCAAAGGCCTTTATGAAATCAAACGGGGGATTGGCAGAAGTGCTTCAAATGCTACCTGCTTCTCCTCAGGAACTTGCTGAAAAGTTGATGAAAGATGGTCCTAAAGAATACTTGACTTTTTTGGCTCCTGGCATGAATGATCCGGTGTTTGAAGAATTGTTGTCTAAGGTTGAAACACTTGATAAGTCTGCTTCTGCAAGTCCATTGTTGAGTTCTAGGCAAAGTGTTTCTGTAGAAAGTGCTCCTGTTGAACGAGCAGTTGAACCATTGCTCATTAGTTCCGGTTGGGATTCTACAGCGTATTTACATCGAGATGTAAAAAATCAAGATGGTATCTGGCATAAAAATACGGAAGACAACTTGTTTCAGATTATATCAAAACGTCTTCGAATTAGCTTGAGGTAGCTTCGGGTAAGGGTTGCAGGTCATTTTCGAAGGTAATTGGGGATACTTTTCTGAAAGAACTTGTGCAGGGGGGCAGTGGGGGCTTGCGAGTTCTCCGGTATGTCGATCGATACTTACTTGGATCAAGTTCGGTTCAGGAAGAGGGGAGGGGGGTAGATTTTTCATGTACGTTACCCAGATCGGAAGAGCCGCAGTTGCCCCTGTGATAGGCGGAGATGGTTGATGGTGATCTAATCCTACCCAGACGACGGTAGTATAAGTGCCTGTGTATCCTGCAAACCAAGCATCCCGATAATCACTGGTGGTGCCTGTTTTACCACAAGCAGGCTGTTGAAAGCCCCAAGAGGCAGCTTGGCGAGCGGTTCCTTCTTGAAATACGTCTTTTAAAATCGTGTTTAAAAGATCCACTGAGGTAGGATCTAGCTTGGATTCTGGGTAAGAGTTAAATCGAGCAAGCTCAGTGCCGTTGGAGAAGATGCTTCGGATCGTTAAAAGAGGCATTTGCGTACCTCTGTTAGCAAGGGTGCTGTACATTTGTAAAACTTCTAAAGGTGCCAGCTCGGCACTTCCCAGGGGTAATGAGGGAACTTCAGGAAGTTCTGAGGTGATGCCTAAAGCACGAGCGGTATTCAGCAGGGCTTGGTAGCCTAAGAGGTACCCTAATCGGGCTGTAGGAACATTCAAAGAACGAGATAGTGCGTAACGAAGTGTGACCCAGCCTTCGTAGGTTTTTTCGTAGTTTTTGGGGGACCATTTTTTACCCTGGTACGTGAGTGTCCAAGGACGGTCTTCTAAAGGATAGCCTCCTGCATAAATAGTTCCAGATGTATCTGTTTTTTGTTGAAAAGCAGTTAAATAAACAATCGGTTTGAATAAAGAGCCGACTTGGCGTTTCATGTTTAAAATGCGATTAAAATGACTTTTAGTATAATTTCTGCCTCCAATAAGGGCTCGGATATACCCTGTGTGGTGTTCTACACTCATTAAAATGCCTTCGTAAGGAAGTTGGGATTTTTTTTGAATGTGAAGAGTGCCTTCAGTTACTATTTTTTGGGCTAAGGCGTTCCAGTAGGGATCCATGGTAGTGTAAACTTTAAGACCTGAAAGATGAGTATATTCTTGTAATTTAGCTTTGACGGTATCTACAAAAAAAGAAGATTCAGATTGAGATCTTGAAAGACGAATCGGTAAGTGTCTTGCTTGCTGTGCCTCTTCCGGAGCGATTTGACCTGTTTCTACCATTTTTTTTAAAACTAATTTTTGTCTTTGTAAAGCACGTGTGAGATGGGTGTAGGGAGAGTAGTAATGAGGTCCTCGAATGAGTCCTGCAAGTAAAGCGATTTCACCTAGGTGAAGCTGGTTTATTTTTTTATCAAAGAAATACTCAGCGCCTTGGGCAACTCCATGGATGGCTTGATTGCCTATCTGCCCTAAGTATACCTCATTTAAGTACCTTTCTAAAATCTGTTCTTTGGTGAATTGTGCTTCTAATAAAAAAGCAAGGACCATTTCATTGAATTTGAGAAAGAAGTTTTTTCCTCTTCTGAGCCGTAAGTTCTTGACTAATTGCTGAGTGATCGTGCTTCCTCCTTGTGCCAAGGAACGCGTTTTTATATCGACCCAAAGAGCGCGAGCTAAACCTTTCCCGTCAAGTCCTTTGTGGTCTAAAAAATGCTGATCTTCAATGGCAATGATGGCTTGCCATACCAGCGATGGGATTTCTTCAAGCTTTAAGGGAGTGCGAAAAGTATCAGAAGGCTGGTTGGGGATGACTGCCATGAGCTTGGGTTCTAAAAAAACTTCAGAGACAGGTTGGTCACCTAATTGAATGGAGTCTACTAAGCTTTTGTTGTCAAAGTGGATTCTAACGGTACTTTTTCTTGGGTAGTCTTCTGGGACTAAGTGGCTGGGATAGTCTGCCGGGTGCAGATCCCATTGCCAGTAAGGAAACTTTCCCTGGGCTTGGTAGTTTGATCCCCGAAGCCTCTCTTGGACTTCTGTTAAGCTTTGGGAGAGGGTAATTCGAACCACGTCTGAATAGATACGCGTGGGCTCAAGGGCTTTTTGGTTTTCAAAGACTGTTTTTAAATCTAAGTAAAGGACTCCTAAATAAATCCCAATGATTAATCCAGAAAAGACGCCTGCCCAGAAAAAGAAGTTTTTTTTTGGATTTTTCATACACGTGATTTCAAGACAAGACTCCCTGGGTATGGTATAGCAGCAACCATGCGTGTTTTAAACCGTTGGATCTGTTTTGGTTTTTTGTTTTGTTCCAGTGTGAGTCAAGCGTTAGAGCTTGATTGGTCCGGTCAGTTTTGGGCAGAGTACCACTACTTACATGGTTATGCGATGGGGAGCAGCTCTCCTAGTACCTCAGGTGGGTATGCTATTTCTGGAGGGGGCAGTAAAAATGCAAGTTTTGAAACACTGTTTTTGAGATTGAAGCCTCATGTGCTGGTGAATGACAATGTCTCTATTCGCTCTGAGTGGTGGTTAGGGGATCCTGTTTTTGGTCTTTTCGGAAATGCAGCTCCCGGTACTTCCGATCAGAACCAGTTTTATTCTCAGCAAAGTCGAGGAGCTTTGATCACCGCTCAAAGGTTCTGGGGGGAGTTTGTCACAGATTTAGGGACTTTTCAGGTGGGAAGATTACCATTGCAATGGGGGCTTGGGATCGTTTGGAATTCTGGAGATCATCTTTGGGATCGGTATGTATCGACTTCTGATGCTATTCGGTTTATTGCCCAATTTGGAGCATTGACTTTTGTTCCGAGTGTTTTGATGAGAACCACAGGAAGTACGATTGGAGGGGCCTGTCAAGGTTCTGCTTGTACGGTAGTTCAGGGTTCAGGGGGTGTTACCGACTACTCGGTCATTGCGAAGTATGAGAGTCTGGAAGAGCAATTGGAAGTGGGAGTAAATTTATTGAGGCGTATCGGAGGAAATGTTCAACAGGATATCAAAGACCCTATAGGATCATCCATGATTTGGACGATGTATGATCTTTTTTTAAAGAAGAAGTTCTCTCGGTTTCAGTTGGCTGTGGAGGCACCTATTATCAGTGGTTCTTTGGGTAATGCTAGTTATAGCGCCTTTGGGCTTGCAGGAGAGCTCAGTTATGAGTTAAGTGACGCTTTTCTCTGGAATCTAAAGGGTGGATACGCTTCTGGACAGAAAAATAGCAGGACAACCACTGCTTCTGCATTTGAAGCTTTTTACTTCAATCCCAACTACCATATTGCCATGATTCTTTTTAATTACCAATTAGCGAATTTTTCCGGACCTCAAACTCTCAATGCAGGCAGTTCAACCTCTGACCTTAGATCTCCCTATGATAATCCCATTGTCAACGCGGTCTATTTTTCTCTGGGAACTCAGGCGCGTATTACCGAAAAGTGGAGTTTGACTCCCCGACTGATCGCAGCGACGGCTCCACAAACAGCCGCCCCCGGAGGATACTATTATAATACTTGGTCTCGTAAATTTCAGCAGAATCAAGCGACAAGTGCACAAAAGTCTTATTTAGGGACGGAAATAGATCTGGGCCTTGTTTTTCGATGGGATGATGCTATTCAGTTTCAATTGGATCAAGGACTTTTATTTCCAGGAGCTTATTATGCTTTTTCAGGGAATAACACGAGTAATCGGCTTGCAGCTGTTTATGCAATGGCTATCCGAGTGGGCGTGCAGTTTTAAAAGGCTAGACACTTTTTCGGTAAGAAGTTAACTTGACCGGGGGGGGCGTTTGTGGGGGGTTCCAAGTTATCTGACAAATTCACTTTAGTAGTGATGAAAGATCTGCTTGCTTCTCGGGCATTTCAGTTTCGGCTGGCATGGATCTATCAGGTCGGGTTTTGTTTGGGGCTTGCTGTTTTTTTGGCACTTGTGGGTTGTGTTTACGCATTCAAGTACTACAGACTAGAAGCGCGTATGCATCCTTTAAGGATAGGAGATTTAGAATGGGAGCTGGCCGATTTGAAGGCTGCTTTAAAAAAATCTCAAGAAGTCTCTGTTCCTGTTGGGGTCAAGCTTCCTTTTTTTGGAGCTTTTGGCAGAACGGAGGTAGCTCCTTCTCAGCTTGAAATTGTTAATTTTCAAACAAGCTTGACAAAAAACACCTTGTCTATGACTTTGGGTCTTCAGACTAACGAAAAAGATCGTTACCAGGGTACGATTCTCATTTTGGCTCGGGGTTCCCATATCCTTCTCACCCACCCGCCTGTCCTCTTTCCCGCTGGGCAGCCGTTTTTATTCGATCCTCAACAAGGAGAGCCCTTTTCTATGACACATTACCGTACCGTCAAGGCGGAGTTTGTGGCTGCCTCTTCAAAAGATATCAAAACCATCGAGGTCTTTATTTTTCAGCAGTACGATGGGAAACTTTTGGCGTATCGAAGTTTTCCCCTTCAGGAGAAGTCATGAGTTGGCAAGAAACAGCCATTACCATCATTTCAGAAAACACAAAAATCCAAGGAAAGATTTTTTTTTGTGACGTTACGAGAGTCCATGGAACCTTAATCGGAGAGGTTCAAGCGCAACCTGGAAGTACGTTGATTTTAAGTGAGACAGCAGTAGTAGAGGGCAGTATTGTTGCAGATACGCTTTTTATCGATGGTTACGTGCATGGTACAGTGCTTGCTAAAAAACGGGTCGTCATTTCTCCTACAGGACGGGTGTTAGGTAAATTACAAACTCCCTGCCTTCTTTTAGAGTTCGGAGCTCATTTTGAGGGTACTTGTTTGATGGATCAAATCCGTGGGTAAATGGATTGTTCTTTTCCATACACTGGTGCTATGCGCAACCGGTTTGTTTCTTGGTTATACGAAATTCTTGTATAAAAAAACTCTGATTACAGAAGAAAGTGAACGCAAGCGGTTAGAAGAAAAAGAAAAAAATAGGGAAGTACTGCAGTCTCAAGTGCTCACGTTTCAGCCCATGACGGTGAACACTGCTTCCTATCAAAAGGTTCACGGGAAGGAAAAGTTTCACTATGTGACTTTGAGTTTTTCTTTAGAATTAGAAGCTGAAAAAAATGCTTCTCATTTAGATCACTTAAAAAGTGCATGCTTAGATCAAGTGACGGCGCTTATCGGGAAAAAAGAACCTCGTGATCTTTCGAGTTTTCAAGGAAGATACCTTTTAAAAACAGAGCTTGTTGTTTTTGCCAATCAATGGCTTGCTGCTTATCATTCCTCAGCTAGAGTTAAAAATCTTTATTTTACCGAGTTCATTGTGCAATGATAGCAAGATGCAAGTGACTGTATTAGGTTGTGGTAGTTCAAGCGGTGTTCCTATGATTGGCTGTACATGCTGCGTTTGTGTCTCAGAGCATCCAGAAAATCAACGTTTCAGAAGTTCCGTTTGGGTGCGTTCTCATGAGAAATCTTTCTTGATAGACAGCTCTCCCGACTTAAGAATCCAAGCACTACACCATCGCATCCTCAAAATCGATGCTGTTTTAATCACCCACCCCCATGCAGACCATATTTACGGAATGGATGAATTAAGAAGATTTAATCAATTGCAAAAAAAGGAGATTCCTGTTTATGCAAATGCCTGGACCTCAAGTGGGCTTGAGAAGAAATTCGATTATATTTTTCAGAGGTCGGAATTACGAGAAGGAAGAAGTATCCCTTTACTTACCTTACATCCTTTTGTAAGTGAAGATTCTTCGATAGAAATTCAAGGACTTTCATGGATTCCTCTTCCTGTACAGCATGGATCTGAAACCTGTATTGGCTATCGTCTAGGATCATTCGCTTATGTGACCGATTGCCATTTAATTCCTCCCGGTACTTTGAAAAGGATGGAAGGACTAGATACTCTCATTTTAGATTGTTTACGTTTAGAGCCTCACCGTACCCATTTGCATTTACAAAAAGCTTTAGAAATTATCTCCGAATTGCAGCCTAAAAAAGCGTATTTGACTCATTTAGGCCATGAGATAGATTATCATCGTGATCAAAAGCTTCTGCCTTCCCAAGTTTTTTTTGCGTATGATGGGCTTGTTTTGAATATTCCTTCTTGATCGGAAAGAGCTTTATTTGATGGATTCAAAAAAAGTACCTTTTTTTTTACTCAATTTTTAAGTTTTTCTGAGTGTCTTCTGTAACATATTGAAATTATTTATTTTTTAAGATAATCATTTTTTAGTAATTTCAAACGAAGCAGTATCAAAAAACTTGAAAGTCAAGTTTTAGAGATTTTTCTCGGTTTGATAAAACTATCGAAGTAGATTTAGGCTTTGAAGGCTAAGTTTGAGGGACTCTGATAGATCTTAAGTCATTGGTTTCACGCAGGCTGTTATCAGTGTTCAAAAAAACCTTAGACGCCCCAGATCATTGTTGAGGGTAGAAAAGTAGCATTCAAAGGGTTCATCCGAGTTTTCATAGTACCATGGCAACTTGGGAGAATTGATGAAGGGGCCTGATTTCATAGGCGCTTGTATTTTGTTGCTTACTGACAAAGAAAGAGGGGGACTGTAAGATACTTCATAAGTGGTAAAGTTTGCTTCGAAGAGAGCACGTGCGTTACCTAAAATAAACTAAAAATATAAAATCTAGACCAATCACTTTTTTCTCGAAGTGGACTCTTTTTAGTGAATAATAGTAATTTACTAACTTAAAATTGGAAGGCATAAAAAATTTTGACAGTCTATCTGAGTTTGATGCAATGTCTTCGTACGTTATGCTAAAAAATACTTAGTTTTTTTTATTTACTTTTTTTGGATGTGCAACGCCTGGCCAGATGAGAGAGCTTGCTTTAAAAAGAGCGACCTTTGATTTTGATTGTCCTTATGATCAATTGAGTGTCGTTAAAATTTCTTCAACCAATTACGGAATCAAGGGTTGTGGAAAAGGGGGAGTGTATTTTGTCAATTGTGTTTTGCAAAATGGTACCTTTCTTTCGATCAATTATTGTAATGCTGTATTGAGTTATCCGAATGCTTCGAGCGATTAGCGCTGAGGTTTGTTTTTTGGGTTAAGCGTGAAGTTTAGTGTACTTGGTTGATGCGTGAGTTTGATCTCGTTGCGGTATTTTCGGCGTGTTCATTTTTTTTGTCGAGTCAATGCCTGTTAGTTCCTTCACAGAAGGGAAGTTTGGTAGGAACAAGAGGATTTTTTAAGTTCACTCAATGGGATTTGTCCGATTGAAATGCCTTTCGAAGCTCTTAGTCCACTTGTCAAGGGGATTGAACTTCGTTTTTGAGTGATCCTTCAGGTTTTTCTGATACTCGTGAATTTTGGACTTAGTTTTTGGTGAGTTCATGTGAGTTTTGATTTTCTTTTTCTGTGAGTAAAAAAAGGAGCTAAGACCTCCAATTCTTAAGTGCTAGCTCGCAGCGTTTTATGAGAAGCCATTTTTTTCGAACGTTCTGTACTCGCATGCTTGCCTGCAAGCGATAAAATCAAGTTCAGAAAAAAAATCATTTTATACATCCTAACCTATGTATTTTCCGAGAAGAGTCTTAGGCTTTTTTGTCATTTTTATTCTTTAATGACTGCATTGTTCATTTCGTGTTTCTTTTTTGAACTTCTTGTTAAAAAAAGAGGTAAATGTGTTTTTGGATAAAAATTCAAAAAAAGTTATCTGATCAGTTACTAAAAGCTCTTGTTTTCATTTTTCAGATTTTCCGAAGCATCTTGTTCAGAAAGCGCTGTCATTATTTTTTCAGAAGCTTCATGAGGAGTGTCTAACAATCCTCCTGCTAATCGAAAAGCCTGTGCTACTTGACTTAAGCGTTCTTTGAGAATCAGGTTTTTTTGTTTTTCTTCATCACACTTGGTTTTTAAAAGTTCCATATTAAATTCAAGGGTCTCTACTTTTCTTTTTAATTCTACTACTTTATTTTCTCGAGCTTTTAAGAGAGCTTCAGAATCTGTTTTCATGATTTCTAAACGATTCTCTAATTCTTTTTCATGTACTCGAATTTTCCGAATATCTAAGCGTATGCGTTCTTTTAATGCTTCCATTGACGCTTCTGACTCTGCCAATTGTTTTTGCAATCGTTTTTCTTGATCCATCTTAAGACGCAATTGCTGATGAGATGCTTTCACCTGCTCTTCAAAGCTTGCATGAGAAAGGCTCATGGTTTCATGTAAAGCATTGAGTTGTGCCTGAGATTGCGCTAACTGTAAACTGAAAGCTTCGGATTTTTGTTGCTCAGCCTTGCATAATTGATCCATGTGCGCTAATTGTTCCCGAGCTCCTTTTAATTGATGAGATAGTATAGAGACGTCTTGTTCTCGAAGTAAAAGGTACTTTTTAAATGTTTCAAGATCAGGGTCAGAACTCATTCCACCCGGTACTACTGCATTGCCAATTGCCTGGTAGGGAGGAGGAAGTGTGGTAGGTGTAACAGGGGAATTTGAGAGTTCAAAAGAGTCATTTTCAGAATGTGATATTTCTAAATCTGAACTAGAAATTGAAAAATCTAAAGGTTTGATTATTTTTAAATTCTGAGTTTCATCTGAAGTAGATGGCATTTCTAAAACTTGAGGAAGCTCTAATGCAGGAGCATCTGGAATCTGTTGGGCTTCTCCTAAAGTTATTAAAATATCTGAGCTTCCAGAAGGAGGCAGAGGAATAGAAAGATCTATTTCAGGAGCATCTGGAATCTGTTGGGTCTTTCCTAAAGTAATTGAAATCTCTGAATTTACAGAAGAAGTTAGAGGAGAAGAAAGTCCTATTTCAGGAGCATCTGGAATCTGTTGGGTCTTTCCTAAAGTAATTGAAATCTCTGAATTTACAGAAGAAGTTAGAGGAGAAGAAAGTGCTATTTCCGGAGCATCTGGAATCTGTTTGGCCTCTCCTAAAGTAATTGAAATCTCTGAATGACTAGAAAGAGTAGAGGCTGAAGCACTGAAAGCAGAGGAAGACATCCCTAGCAAAGATTGAAAATCTTCTACAAAAATTTGTTTTAAAGTTTCTAAAAGAACCTTGACAGAAAAAGGCCATCTCAAATAAGCATGAGCAGCTTCAGGTCCCTCTTGATGCAAAGCGCATTGTGCATCATTCCAACGTTCCGTAATTAAAATATAAGGTAAATCTTTATGAAAAGAATCTGTTTTGATTTTTTTGAGTAAGTCTAAAGTTCCTTCCTGTTTTCCGAAAGAATCTTCCAAGTTGAGTATTGCAAGATCAATGCTTGATTGATGCAACTCAAGCATATTCCAAGCTTCTCGTACATCATCTGGAAACAGAAAAATAATACCCTCTTGCTTCAATTCACGAGCAATTTTGTGCTGCGCATCGATTTTAGGGCTCAAGAGCAAGATCTTCATCACCTGTCTCATCGGAAAGCTTTTCATTTGAGTTGATCTTCATTTTTAAAAAAATGATCTCTCATGAAAATAGACCAGAGCCTCTTAAAGTTTTAAAAATTTCCTGACTTAATTGTTTTTACATCTAATCAAAATATTTTTATCAAATAATAGTAATATTAAATAATTCTATTTGTTCATCTAAAGTCAAAATTAAAAGTAAGTGTCTATTTCTGAAGCACTTTAGGTCAATCTGGAGTTTTTGATTGAGATTTTTTTTGACTAAATCGTTTTTTGAAAAAATTTTTCTAAAAAAGTTGAAATTTGATTTCTCTCTTTTCGAAAAGATATCAGTTTTATTAAATATTTAGAAATCTATGCTTCATGTGGCAGGATGATCTTTCAAAGATTGTGTTCCGTTCGGATTATGGTCAAAAATTTTTTGCTGTCCGACTTGAAGCTGGAATCTGATGAAAGAGAAAAAAGAGCTTGCTTGGTTTGAGTAGAGGAAGGAAGCATTACCTAGGTGACTCCTTCCTCTTTTACATGAATAAATTTTTATGTTTGATGAGAATAAAGATGAAAAATATTTTGTCTCTATTCTTTTTATTGCCATAGATTGATATTTATATACTGAGTTTTTATGAAGGGTATCTACTCACTGAGGTAAGCATGCTGTTTCATTGTGATAAGCTTTTATGGATGAGTTCAGGTTTTCTTTGGTTGTGCTCATGCTTCAGTTGGGCTCTTGGCACGAGCCTCCACAGCAGGATAGGCAGCAGGACAGAAGATTCCATTTTTTTCCATTACTAGCACTGGCTGATGGAGTTGATTGTGAGTTATTTAACTTCCATAGATTCGAAAAAAATGAAAAGTTGGTGATCTGGAAGGGGAAATTTAGCAACTTAGGGAGCTTAAATTTGAATTTGAAGAAAGAAAATGCAGGTCTTTCTGTATTTTTACTAATTCTAATTTGAATATCATATGGTATTAATGAAGAGCTTTGTTCAGAGTTGTGTTCTAATTTTTTGGATTTATTCAATGAATGATCACTGCTGTTTGATTCTTTTTTTGAATTACCTTCTGGTTTGATATTTTTAGTAGCGAGATGGCTAATTTCATCATCCAGATTTAATTCATTTAATTTTTTATTCTCCATTAACTTTTTTTGAATGAATTCACAAAATTCCCTTATAATTGCGATATGAATATTTTTCACACTTGGGTTATCTGCATTGTTTCTATTTATATTTTTTATTATTTCTTCCGTAATTTTTTTATCTATAGTTTTATTTTTATTAATTTCAGATAAAAAAGCTTTTTTTATGTCTTTTAAAGTTATTGGGTCTATGAAGTTTGTTATTACTGGGATTTCTTTTATTTCTTTTGAAGAGTTATCCTCTTTTTTTTCTTTAATTTTTTTAAAAATATGAAATAAGATTGCAGCATCATTAATTTGAGTAGTTAAGCAACTTACAGTAGCATTCGCCAAATAAGGACTAAGAGATGAGATTAGCAATAACCCAAACAAATTAAATTTTTTCATGATTATATTTATGCAATTTCCGTGCACATGTGAAGAAACCGTGAAAAATGGCCACTGCCTAAAATATTAATTTAATTACCTTCAGTAAATAATAAAAAAATTTTTCTTATTCATGCTTTTGAATTTTAAAAGAAACACTCGTCATTGTTAGAATAGATGGCTATTTTTTATTTAAGTGAAAAACTGTTATAGCAGTCAATAATGACCTAGGTTGGAGAGTAGGCAGATAATTGGTAAAATAAAAAATTTTTGTGTTTCTATAGGAGTTCTTCAAATATTTAGTATCCGCTCATTAAGTTGCGTAAAGAACAGAAGTAACATTGAAAATAATTAAAATTCTCTCGCTTAATTTTGATGATCGCAGTTCAAATAGAGTAATGCTTGAGACAAAAGAACGCATCGGCTACTCAACCTATTGGCATTAAAACAGATAAATTGATGAATTTTATAATGTTACTTCTTACGCCGACGCGTAGACTGGTTGCTTCCAGACTCTCTTTTCTATGATTTTTGCAAGATTTTCAATCTTATTACTATGGTAAATTCGATCATAAAGATAATCCCAAAAAGAAATCTTTAATTTTCTGGTCGTTTTCATTAAACTCAAAAAAGTATCTCTCGATTTTACCAATTTCACTATTTGTTTTTGAGATGTGCGTTCTCACAATTGATTCTCTTCCTTCCGTTTCAGAGCCATTATTATGGATTGGAGCTTCGGGTCTTTTTAATACTAATAAAAGCTGGTCTTTTTTTAGTAAAATATCGTTAATGGCTTTATCGAGTGAATCGTAACCGGTTTTTTCACTAAAAATTGCAACAAACTCGGATTCTAATCTTTTTGCCTCTTTTTGTGTTGGATTAATTTTGTATGCTTTGAGCTTTTTATAAA
>Ga0208253_1000485_pt1 | contig 16240 bp, 14 predicted proteins | sample CryBogCBE10Oct08_FD_184573 | JGI IMG/M metagenome (GOLD analysis project Ga0208253, IMG submission 184573) | Freshwater microbial communities from Crystal Bog, Wisconsin, USA - CBE10Oct08 (SPAdes) | ecosystem: Environmental > Aquatic > Freshwater > Lake | place: Crystal Bog, Wisconsin, USA...
AAACGCACACCCATGCTCACTTTTGACCCCTTTTCTTTAGAAACAGAGATTCTTGCATTTACTTTTTCTACGATCCCAAGTCTTTCGATAACCGCTGTAAGAATACCTAAATGGCCTAAAAATTCAGGTTTCATTTGCGCTGCATTAAACTCCATGGTAGCTCTTTCTTATCACTCTGATGCGAGATACCCTATCGTATCTGTATCATAGGCTTTTGTCTACCCTCTCAAGCTCCAAATTTTAACTTGGTAGGGGGAGTGTTCTTTCCTGTACTACTTTTTTGCTAATTTGAAATATTTTTATATTTTGGTGAGGAATGCGGGTTCTAAGTTTTGAAATACGAAATTTTTGAAAAAAAGGTCGATAGCAAGGTCGTTACCCTGAAGATCGGTCACCGAGTTCAGGGGTAATTCGTTGAGCACTATAGGAAGTTGGCTCAATAGTTGTGGAGTTATTTTTGAATCTGAAATTTGTAATATTTTTATCTTTCTCGGATCGTATTTTCGAAAAATATCCTCTAAATGCTCATCAGTCAAGCTGGCTTTAAAAAACGTGAAAACTTTATATTGATTTAAAGCAGTATGTTCCACTTCGGCATCCTGAGGCATGGCAATAGTCCAAGTAGAGTAGAAGAAAGCTGATATACAAAAAAAAAATTCATAGAGGAGTATATACTCCTGAAAGGCCTTTTAGGATCTTTTTTATTCCTATTTTCAGTCATTGCTGGAGTATATTCATGGGTGAGATTAAGAGGTGCTACCTAAGATGAAGGGAATTTTGATTGCATGCTTGTGGCGATTTTAAAGGCTTGACAATTTGGTATCGTATATGGCATTGCTGACTTCTGAGGATCTATCAAACGAGTGAATTTATGAGATGCACGAGTTTTCAAAAAATCTTGAGTGATTGAATTGTCTTGTGGATTGCGAGTGTATTGTAGGATGAGAGTCGATGATTTGGAATGTAGCAGTGATGTTCGTAGGAGGAATGAAAAATGCCCAGAAAAAAGATATCAAACAAGCGTGGCTTTTCCTTACGAGGAATAAAGCCTAAAAAGGGGGTTCGTCGAGAGCTTTATTCTGCGAAGAAGCATTTTAAGAACCCTCGGATGATTTTTTCTGCTCTCATGCAGACTCTGAAAGATGGGGATTCAGAATCTTTCAAAGACATTTTAGCTGCGCATCTTGGGTCGATTAATAAAAATGAGTTTTCTAGGCGGACTCACATCCCCAAGAGAACGCTTTTTAGAATGCTTTCTCCAGACGGGAATCCGACGCTTGATAATGTCGCAAAATTGCTGCATGCCTTGTATGTGTCCTGATGCCTTTTCTTCCGTGAGTTCAAAGAAAAAGCAATGGAAATCATAGAAAATTATGGATTTCAATTCTCTTTCCAATGGTTGAGCAAGTGAGGTAGAAGTCCTGTTGACAAGGATAGGCAGTTGTGGCAATCAAAGCGGGATGAAGGTCTCAGGTTTCTGCATTATTCGTAATGGATCACTTTTTGATTATCCCTACCTGGAATCTTTGGAGTCCTTGATCCCGTTAGTGGATGAATTAGTCATTAATGTGGGTCGAGGTGAGGATGATACTTTAGAAAAAGTTCAACAATGGGCGAAGGAGCTATCTCAACCTAAGGTCGTGGTTTTTGAAAGCTTCTGGCCTTTAGACGATCCTGAAGAAAAAAAAGGTGGTAAGATCTTAGCCGATCAGACGAATTTAGCTTTGGCTCGGACGACAGGAGATTGGTGCTTGTACCTTCAGTCAGATGAGGTGATTCACGAAGAGGATTATGCCTTGATACGGGAAGCCCTTCAAAAGGCAGATCAAAATCCCTTGATCGATGGACTTCTTTTTGACTACCTCCATTTTTATGGCTCTTACCATATTGTGCAGCATACGAGAAGGGTCTATCGCAGGGAGGTGCGTGCTATTCGTCGAAGTTCCCAAGCTCAAAGTGTTCAGGATGCTCAAAGTTTTAGGAGGAGGGGAGGGCAAAAGCTGAATGTGATTCGTGCCAATGCGCGTATTTTTCATTATGGGTGGGTTCGAGAGCCTCATGCCATGCGGGAAAAAGTTTATTTTGCAGACCAGCTTTATCATGGAAATCCCGCTTCTGAAAAAGTGCAAACGCGAACACCACATACAGGAACTGATTACCAGTATAAGAATTTATGGGGATTGAAAGCATTTCAAGGAACGCACCCTCAAACCATGCAAGCAAGAATTCAGTCGCAATCTTGGTCGTGGAATTTCGATGCTAAAAATTGCGTTCCTTGGAAAGCTCTTTCTTGGAAAAATCGCAGAAAGAGATTGTTGGATTTCGTTGAAGATTTGACGGGCCATCGTTTCTTTGAATACCGAAGTTACAAATTAAAGTCCTGATATGATTACGGTCACGATCATTGCTAAAAATGAGGAAAAAAAAATTGGTCAGGCCATTGAAAGTGTTCAGTGGGCTGACGAGATTCTCGTGATAGATTCAGGAAGTACCGATGGTACCGTGGCTATTGCCCGGCAATTTCAAGCGCGTGTGATTGATCAGTCCTGGCTAGGTTATGGAAAGCAAAAAAACTTCGCGCAATCATTAGCAAAAAATGATTGGGTTTTAAATATCGATGCAGATGAAAGGGTTCCTGCTTCGTTAAAACATGAAATCTTACAAGCGATACAAGCGCATCCTGAAGCAAGAGGCTTTTCTTTTCCCCGAAAAACTTTTTATTTGGGGCGATGGATTCAGCATGGAGGATGGTATCCTAACCGTATTGTGAGGTTAGCTCGCCGTCAATTTGCGACTTGGACTGAGCCTGAATTGCACGAATGCCTTCAAGTGGATGGACCCGTCATTGAGCTTCAAGAGCCCCTTGAGCATTTTAGTTTTGATAGTATCCAGTACCATGTCTTCAAGAATCTTCAATTTGCTCAATTAGCCGCTCAAGACTTGAAGCATCAACAAAAAAAGCCAAGTATTTTCAAGCTGTTGTTCAAGCCTTGGGGTAAATTTTTAGAAGTGTATTTCTACAAAATGGGATTTTTGGATGGACTTGCAGGATGGGTGATTGCTATCAATTCGTCTTATTGTGTTTTTCTACGGTATGCTTTTTTACTCGAATCTAAAATACGTCTTTCGAAAGACCCATGAATCATCGTACTTTAATTATTGATTGTACGCTTGATCCCAGTTCCTTCGGTTGTCACGATCTCAGGCGTCTCGTGGCTGAGGCTTTTGGTGGAAGAAGTACTTTAGTTACGAGACGTGCTCCTCACGGTGATCTTCCGGCTATTGAGCATTTTGATCAAATTGTGGTCTCAGGTTCCAGGGCTTCGCCTGAAGCAGGTTTAGCTTGGATTTTTCAGTTGAAGGAGTTTATTCGAGAGGTTTTAGCAAGATCGATACCCTATTTAGGCATTTGCTTCGGCCATCAGCTTTTAGCTTCTATTTTAGGTGGTTCTGTGAAGTTTTCGTCTCTTCCTCAGATTGGCTGGACTTCTATTACGACTAAGCCGTGCCGCTTATTTGAGGGGGTTCCAGAGACATTCGTTTCTTTTTCTCATCATTTCGAAGAAGTCTCTGAATTGCCTTCGGATACCCAAGTGCTTGCTTATTCTCGTCATTGTGGTTTAGAAGCCATTCAATGGAAAGAGCTTCCTGTTTATGGCATTCAGTTTCATCCAGAAAAAACATGTGTTCAAGCGCAGGCGATTTTGGCGAAGTTTCAGCATCTCTGCTTGGGGGAGGCTGAACCCTCTTTTCTTTGGGGTGCTCAGATTTTTAGAAACGCTTTCCATATTTAGGCGCGCATCCAAGATATAAAAATAAAAAATTAAATTTTTACAATTTATACTATTTTTTCAAATAGGGTTTCATTGATAATACATCTGTCGAATTTTCTTTGAAAAACTTGATTTAAGCCTCAAAAATCATCATCAATTGAAGTTGTTAGATAAATTCTCACGCAATTTGACTCTCCTTTCTGATGGTGTTTCGAGCATAAGAATAATCTTTTGTGTAAAATAAAGCTATTCACAAACAGATAAAATCAAATATTGCGAAAAAATAATAAATTGAATATTTTGAAATTTCCTGGAATACGCATGGAAGGTTTCTTTCTTTTCTTCGATTTTCGAAGGTGATTTTCTGTAAATTCATCAATTATTCAAAAGAAACTCATTTGTTCGGATAAAAAAATTAACGGGTTTAAGAGGACTTTCCAGTTTTTTTCTTGAAATGCACCCAAACTCGATATTGTTTCACGCAATTGTAACGAGCTTTCTGCATCAAGGTAAAGTGATACTTCAGGTGTGATTCACTGATAGCAAATAGCCTCTTGATAAAGCGATTGCTTCATGACTGAGTGCTTCTACGTATTTTTCATAAAAAGCTTGAAGATGCTTCTAAGATCTCCACTATGAGATTTAAAACCATGTTTTGGGTCTTTGAAGTGATCAAGTTCAGGTTTTGCTTCCGATAGATTCGGTTCATTTTGGTTTTTCTATTCTCCATGCAGACTTCAAGAAGTTGTATCAACTTTCTGAAAAAAAGCACAACCCCTACTCATGAATGGCATCCAAAAATTAACCAAGAACAGCAGAACGCTCTTGCTTGTAAAGGCTTCTGTAACCTCTGCAAAGGCTTGTCTTTTAAGAGATGGAGAATTATAGCGCGCTAAGCGCAAGCCGATGCTTTGTGTCTTTTTCTTGAAAAATAGAAGTCTTTCTATAACTGCTGCCAGAAGAGCGTTGTCCTAAAAATTCAGGTTTCACTTGCGATGCATGACACTTCATGGTAGCTCTTTCTTATCACTGCGAGATAGTAGATGGTCTGTATCCTAGGTTTTTGTCATCCTTTTAAGCTCTCCATTTTAACTAGGTAGGAAGATTGTTCTTTTTTGCTAATTCGAAATATTTTTATCTTTTGGTGCGCAATGTGGGGTGAATGCCTTGGCTAAGAAAAAGAAAATACAGCAGGTTATTCAAACTTTTTTCGTAGTAGGTGTTTTATTTTACTTGGTTCAAACGGGAAAACTCTCTTTTGAAGCGATTTTAGAAGCCTGTAAGCACTGGAAGCTTTTCATGCCTGCAGCACTGTTGATTTTGATCGGGCATTTTATCGCGATTTTTCGATGGCAATGCCTTTTGCAAGCGCATGGTATTCACTTAGTCTGGAAAGTGGCGCTTCGCTTAAGTTTCTTAGGTAATTTTTTTAATACTATTCTTCCTGGCGCGGTGACAGGGGACATTGTAAAAGTTTTTCATATCAATCGCCAGTTGCCAGGAAGTTATCGAAAAGTACTCGGAAGTATTTTGTTAGATCGTATCTCAGGACTTTCTGGTTTGATCTTTTTATCGTTCGGTGCTTTTGTATGGCAAGGAAGCTTGGTCCCTGCGCTTCACGTCTTTCTCGTGACGAGTATGATTGCTGCTTGTTTTTTTTATGCTTGTCTTTTGGGGATTGCTCCTTCGAGAGACCCTGTTTTCAAATGGCTTGAACTTCTACGAAAGAAATTGCCCCTGACTTCAGTTATCTCTGAAACTTACCAGAGTATTCGACACTACCATGGGTATCCTAAAATCCTTTGGCAGGCCCTTGGTCTTTCTGTCTTCCTCCATCTTTTAGGGGGATTGAGTTTTTTCCTGTTGAGGCAATCTTTGGGGCAATCTTCTATTACCCTTGCTTCTTTGTATATGGTGATTAGCATGGGACTTTTAGTGACCTCCATTCCCGTGGCTCCTGCAGGAGTGGGTACGGGGAATATTGCATTTTTTTATCTTTTGAGCTTTTTTCAAGATCAAAGCGGAGCTGAGCTTTATAGTCTTTATGCAATCATTCAGATTTTACTTGCTTTTTCAGAAGGTTTTATTTTCTTGCTCTTGCCTTCTACCCCTGCCAACAAGCATCACAGGGCGATTGAAATTCCTGGCACTTCTGAGGAGAGGGATCACCAAAGTACCTCTTAAGAAACCAGCGACGACAGCCTGCAAAACCAACAAATTCGACTAAATCGGATACTTCTTGCTTTCTTTTTTCAGAGACAATGCTCCACTGCATGAGTCGAAAATCCTCTTCGTCCCAAAAAACCAGGGCCTTTCCCTGTGCAGAGCTTCTTCCTACCCTTCCTGCAATCTGAACTAACGATAATAAGGAAAGGGGCATTTGCCATAGCACGACGTAGGTTAGATGGGAGTAATCCATGCCCATGCCAAAGGCTGAAGTAGCAACGACTACCGAAGAAGAAGTCACATGTGCTTCGAGATTCTTTCTTTCTTCTTGAGAAAGCCCTCCGTGGTACGCTATGACAGATTTTCCAAGGCTTGCCACTAAACGCGCTACTCTTTGAGTGGCTTCGCGTGTTGGAACGAAGATCATTCCTGGCTCCTGAAAGGATTCTACCCAATGTACCGTTTGCTCCAGTCGATCCTGCCAAGGAACCTTTTGTACCCATAGTGAAAGGCTTGAGGGAAGCTCAAACGTGCCTAATTCGATTAAAGGTTTTTTAATGAGACTTCGAAGCTGCAATCGTGCTTCTTGAGGTAAGGTTGCCGTTAACCAAAGACTTTGTGAAATCTCAGACTCACGAATGAGACCAGGAATCATTTGGAAGGCAGGACGAAACTGCTCTCCCCATTCCCAAAGGCAATGGCATTCATCTACTACTAAAAAATTGGGTTTCCATGCGTTTAATGCATGGCGACGTGACGGGAATTTCAAAAGCTCAGGACTGACAATCCAGGCTCCATGGCCTACCGGAGGGCCCTGAGCATTACCTCCCGCACCTAAATGGACCGGGATACCCATGGACTTAAGTTTTTGGTACTGCTGACGAGCTAGTGCCACTAAAGGTGTGACGAGTAGCGTTCTTCGGTGAGGATTGCAGGCAGCTTGCTCGTAAATTAAACTCTTTCCGGATCCTGTAGGCGCGATACAGAGGATATGAGAGTCTGGCTTTTCTAATGCAGACAATGCTTCTTTTTGAAAATCATGAAAAATCATGCCATGCTACTATGCTGAAAATATACCATTTTTGCAAAATCAAAAAAACTTTTTTAAAAAAATCATTTTTTTGATGGAATCCAAGTCTGAAGTGTCTTGGATGAAGAATCTCAAAATTTAAGTGTTTTCAGTATGTTTGGGTAGGAGCAGACGTGATCAAGGTTTCTTGGTGCTGTAATGCTTCTGGAGGACCTCTTGGGTTTCTTTTTGGACTTGGTCGGCATTGATAGGTTTTTCGGCTTTGTTGGCAGCGGCATTGATTGCATCTTTGATATTGCCCGAGATTCCGCCTCCAAAGATCAGTTCTACATTAGCTGCATTGACAATGGCGGTGCATTGGTGCTTTTCAAAGTCAGTGATACCACCGTTTTTAGTTATTATTCCAGTTCTTAATTGAGTTTTTAATTGCTTGTGTGCGTTCTGAAAGTGCTTGCTTGAAGCATAGTCCATAAAGACTAGTTGGATTTTATCCCCGTAGAAAGCTGCTACTTTTATAATTTCTTTAGCAAGTTCTTCTATTGTAATCTTTTTCTGAGGGGATCTTTTGGCGTTGATTCTGTCAAGAAAAATACCTCCTCCTACGAGGGGAATGGCGATTCTTTTGTGTCCCTCTTCAATCGCAAGCTTTACGGAATTTTTTACAGATTCTAAGACGCTTTTTAAGGTGGGCTCAATGGTTTTTGCTCCTTCCATGCTTCCTGGCGCAGCATGAACGATGGCTTGTATGCTATTGGGTCCATTATTAAGAGAGCCTGAACCTCCGATGACTGCAGATCCTGGAGTGAGCCATCTCTTCTCCTCAGCTGTTTCCTTATCCTCCTGACTTACGCCCTGAGTTACGTATTTCATCTTATTTATAGTCTTAGTTGTCGTCTGCGGTCTGTGAGGCGCTAGAGTTGTATTGCGGCTTGCTGGAGATTCACGCTGTGTTGTGCTAGCAAAGCTAACATGTTTTTTACCAGTGCGCTGGGCGCTTGGTTGTGATGGGAAGTCTTCTTCTTGCAGTCTATCAATTACTTGTTTTACGAGTTCTTCGTAGATTTTTTCTTTTTTCTTTGTTTTATTGTTATTTCGTGAATTTTTTAGAACATCGAGTTCCTTGAGTTTGGTTTGAATGACTTGGCAAGCAAGAGAAGCTGGAGATTCCATAAAGTTCTCGATGGGGGTTTCATTCTTAGGCTGGCCGAATAATGAGGACCAGAGAGAGATTTGTGCGGGTTTTGGTGAATTTTCTGCTACTTTCAATGAAGATTCGAGTCTTTCTTCAGGCGGAGGCATAATGTTTGCTCGGGTTGCTCCTTTGGGTAAGGGTTTTGCGCGATTTTCTCTATTTATAAGTAATTCTTGAATATCCCTAGTATTTTCTAGGGATGGAGTGTTTCCTATCCTACAATTTTCTGAGTTATCTAGTGGATTGTTTAAATTTTTTGCTATCCTTTTAGCCTGCTTCTTGTAGTTACTATTAGTGATTTGGTCGAGTTCATCTTTGTTAAATCCATTCGATAAAACTTCTCTTTGAATGAAAAGATTTAAGTTTTTTTGAAAGTTAGCCTGAGAGGATGGATAATTATTCGAAACTGCATATTCGCTTAACTCTTGAACCCTCTTATTGCATGATTTATGGAATTTTTTCATCCATGCTTTATGTTTTTGGGTGATATTATCGAAGCTTCCATCATTTATTAAATAGGAGGACAAGCTTTCTTTGTACTCTGCAAATGCTGTATCATTTTTATAAATAGGTTCTAAAAAATCCATAAATGTAGAAATGAGTTTGATTTCTGTTTTGGGATTTTTGTTTTGAGTGATCTTTTTTAGGAGATTATCTCCTTTTTGTTTGAATTGTGTGAGATTTGTTGAATTTTCTAAAAATTTCCGATATTCCATTTCCGTTAGATTTACTGGATTTTCCCATGGAATAAAGTGCTTTTTTAAAATATTGGAAGATTTGATAGCACTCCAATAAAGTTCCCATTCTTGCACTTTCGAAGCTTCCATGTAAGGACGATTTTTCGATGAGGAAGAAAAAAACGACATGCCTGAGGCTTGCGTTTCTAAAATCAAAGCAAAACATAGAGCTATGTGAAGCAGTCTTCTTTTATGTTGATAGAAAACCATAAGTACCTTTCGTATTTTTTAATAAAAAACTTTAGCATAAAATTGAGTCAAGCTAAAAAGCGCGAGGATAAAGTAAGATATAAAAAATGGCTGACGCTTGTGTCAAAGTAGACACAGGAATAAAATCGCTCAATTTCTGAATGAGGTTTTGAGGAAGCTTTTGCGAGCTGTAACTATAGTAAACTTATGATTTTTTCAGTAAAACTTGGACACTGTCAGTTCTTGAGACAGGCTTGCCATAGGCTCATTAGAATGAAGTTTTTGGTATCTTTCAGGAGAGTTGTCCAATCAACTGGGTAATCTGGTAGGATGGGGTGTGACAAAATGACGCATTGATTTGGATCGCTTTTTAAGGGATCCAAAATCATGTGCAACAGGCAATCTTAAGAAAAGGTCAGGACTCTTGCTTATTCTTCAAAAAAGCGATTTTCTGATCTAGCCTTCGGATTCTTTGGTCTCTAAACTCTCTTCACTCGACGATGCTTCTTGAGCTCTCCTGTCGATTGCAGGAAAAAGTCTGTCTGTAAGACTTACATGAGGAGGCCCCCAATTCTGCTTCTCAAGTTTCGGATAAAAACCTTGGTCACCCACAAAAAAAGCATTCACAAGATAAATGCCTTGCTCACTTTCTAGGTCCTTGCAGCCACAGGTCAACATTCTTGTTGTATCAGGATTTTTATTTAATAACTCAGCTATGAAAGGGGATTTCTTTGTATTGCTATAACGTGAATTTTTCGATACTTCCAAATCAGCGGAATAGACGAAATTTAATTCTTTTCTGAGAAATCGTCTATTTGATTGCGTAAAATTTCCCAAAACAAAATCATCAATAGAAGGACATTCTTCTTGTTCACAAGCACAGTTTTTTGCTCCGCAAGGAAAAATATTTTCTAATGTATTTTTAGAGATAAACACAAATGTAAATGCAATATTTTCTAATGTATTTCTTTCAGTAAACATTTGAAAAATACTTGATCGAGAAATACCTGAAGAGTTAATGGTTTTGATTAATTCATTTTTATTGCCTGGAAACTCTTGCATGAGAGGTTCTTGATAATTAGGAACATAGAGGTTTGAGGGATTCTCGTTAGGATCAATGAGAAGTGCCGCAGAAATAAAATAGACACCTTTTTCTATGCCTTGATCATCATTCAATATCTCTCTTAAATGTTCGGTATCAATTAACACTTCTACCAGACCGTCTATTTTTATATTAAGAGGCCTATTTTTCATTTTGGAATGCCTCGTTTGACGAAGTAAGTCGATAAAAGAAGTTCTGTAAGGCTTAAATAAGCTACAGGCTTCTTTCGCAAAAAACTCATGATGGATAGTGCTTTCTGGATCATTGACGAGGTTTTCGATCACTTCCTTCTTTATTTTCGTATCTCTTAAAGTATCAGTTAAGTCTTCTACTGACTGAAAATTAAAAGAAAAAGAGATGTTTTCTATAGCGTTTCCTAAAATAAAATTATTAAACAAAGAAGACTTAATAAGCCCTTCCTGAAAAATCTTATCTATTAGCCTTTCCTTGTCACCACAGAATAGGTGTTTTTTTTGAGCTTTAAATTTCAACGAATTTTCTAAAAGAGATTGCAACAATTCAGGATCAGCATGATGAGAATTTTTATAGACAGCAGAAATACAATATAATCCAGGGACATTGATTGGCACATGATCTCTTGCGTCAAACGCAGATAGATATCGAAAACAGGCTGCATTATTAGGAACGAATTCAATGATTTTAGGAAAAAAGTGCTCGGATAGTTTATCCATATCGGTGCGATAATCTTCATAAATGATTTCCAATAAACGTAAGGAATCTTTTTCGCTAGGAAAACCTTGAGAGGCGTCATCCACAAAATTAGAACTAAATCCTTGTTCTGTATTATATTTTCTTTTTAAGAGTTCTGCAGGAAAAAATAGATATCTCAACGAAATATTTTCTATATGATTCGCATTCGTAAAATCTTTAAAAATCTTAGAGCCAGAAACTGCGTTCTCTAAAACGATGCTGAGAAACATCGCCTTGCTTCTGATGGCATCTGGAAATACTCTTAGGGCAGAAAATCCATCAGCAGTAAAAATTGCAACAAAGAATACTATCAAAAAAATATTTCTAAAAAACAAGCGCATCATCACCTCTGTTTAAAAAAGTCGTTTCCGCACACTACACACTGCCAAGATCTCTGTCAACTCTTTATGTCCTATTTTTGTAGTTCATGCTCGATGCAATTGCTACCGCAAGAGGATCGTCATGGAAAATCACTCGTAAAGGGGGCGAAAGAAAGATTGAATTTATACCGTGCTTTTGTAGAAGGTCAGGAAGTCTTCGAAGGTACCTGGAGTGCCAAATTCATCAGAGAAGAGGGTGATCGAACAACGGTCATGGTGTACACAAGCCCGTAGCCAAACAATGGTTGAGCTATGCGTGCTTTGATCTTTGAACGTGTGGCATCAAGAATGGTGATCTGAGGGAGCCTCTTGGGGATTTCAGGTATTCGGAAGGGGCCTGATTCAGCTAGGGGAGTACTCGTGCAGCTTTGTGTGGTCATCATTGTGTCACCCATCGCGCCAAGGCGTGAGAACTGAGGTTAAGCAATGACAGACCTGTGACAAATCTTGGGCTTTTTTCCTTTAGAGTCAGCAGGTGTTTCAAGATTCATTGGTCATTATTCATCAAAGCAAAAAAAAAGAAAGCGATCCCGTTTTGTGGCAACGGCTTCGCTCTCGGTTAGATGCTTGTTTTGAAATAGATACCTGCCAGAGGTCGCTTTGGGTGACAACGACTCAATGCATGCCATTGTTGGTAGAACGGGATTTTGAAATTTACCGAGGTCAAGAAGCATACTGTTTTTTTTTAAGGGTAGCGGCAGGACTTGAAAGTGAAATCTTAGGAGAAACTGATATTTTTGGTCAACTAAAAGCAGCTTGGAGGCTCTTTGAGCAGCAATCCCGTGGTGCTCAGAAACTTTCAGTTCGCTTATTGTATTTTGATCTTGCACCTTGGATGCAGGCTTTGTTTGAGGATACCAAAAAAATTCGGTCTCAGTTTCTTCAGAATGTGGGTGGACATTCTTACGCAAGTTTGGTGAGAAAATGGATTAAACAGAACTTGATGAATCCTGATCCCATTTTTATCCTAGGGGCAGGGCAGATGGCGCAGTCTATTGCTCCTTTTTTGTCAGAATATCGACTTTTATTATGGAATCGCAGTCCTGAGCGATTGTTGCAATTGGAGCGTCAATTCAAAGACAGGTCTTTAGTTGATCGTTTGGAAGATGAGAGGCAAGGGTGGGCCCGAGCGAAAACCGCTATTGTGTGCACTCCTGTGGATGATGAGCGGGATGCGCCTAAAGTAGCATGGCTTAAGCAATTGCGTGAATTGAAGGTCATCCATTTAGGAGCGAGCAAGAAGCAGCCTTCTTCATGGACATCGTGGTCTCATTGTTTTTGTCTGGATGATCTTTTTGAGTTTAAAAGATGCATCCAGCAATCGCGTCGTTTGCATATTCAACAGGCGGAGCATGCTTGCCAGGAGCAAGCTAAGCAGAGGTATTTACATGAAAACGATCAAATTAGGAACGCGCAAGTCTCGTTTAGCATGGGCACAAAGTTTGTGGGTTGCTAAGCATCTTGAGAGGCACCATGCGGATATCCAAGTCAAGCTTTGTGGCATTGAGACCCTAGGTGATCAGATTCTCACTTCCTTGCAGAAGATGGAAGGTAAGGAGTTTTTCGTTGCAGAAGTGGATGAGGCATTACGATCTCAGCGGGTTGATATGACAGTGCACTCGATGAAGGATTTGAGCCTTGATCGACCTGAAGATTTTGTCCTTGCTTGCGTTCCTGCTCGGGAAAATCCTCGAGATATTGTGGTTTTTGGCCCTAAGATTGGGGATAGTCTTCGCGCTCATCAGGTCTTAAAAATGGGAACCTCTTCTCCCAGAAGGCTTGAAAACACACCTTCCTTTCTAGAAAAGGCCTTACCTCGTTTCCATAAAACATTACCCATTGCTTGGGAAGAAATTCGTGGCAATGTCACGACAAGATTAGAGCGGTTGCATGCTCCTTCAGAGCGTCATTTAGATGGGGTCGTGCTTGCTTTTGCAGGGCTGATTCGTCTTTGGCAGGATGCCGAGGGGCAAAAAGCCTTGAGTCCATTGCTTCAAGGGGTTCGATTTATGGTGCTTCCCTTTTCTGAGTGCCCTGCTGCTCCGTCACAAGGGGCATTAGCTGTAGAATGCCTTAAAAAAAATACCTGGATGCAAGAGAAGCTTCGCTGCTTGCATGATCCTCAAACGGCTCATTTCGTTCAAATGGAAAGAGCATTTTTAGCGCAAGTGGGAGGCGGTTGCCATCAGCGATTTGGAGTTAGTGTGATAGGTTCTTCTGAGTTAGGCTGGATCCTTCGTGCGCGAGGTCTGACGACTGATGGAGCAGTGATTGATAGCTTGCGTTGGCAATCACAAGAATCCTTGGGAGCAGAAGGAGCTCTTGGTTGGGATGGAAGTCAATGCTCCCCTGAAATAGACATGCTTCCTCATGCCTTGGATTCCTGTGACCATAGAGCTCTTTTTATTGCGCATGCACGTGCACTTCCTCAGTACGCTTCTGATCTGCAGGATAGGCGGATTTGGACCTCGGGGGTAAAGAGCTGGTTTCGGTTAGCGCAAAGAGGTGTTTGGGTGGAAGGCTGTGCTGAAGGATTAGGATTTGAAGCTTGTTTGAGTACCTTGCAAGAGCCTGTCTTAGGATTGCCTCCATTATCTCAGTGGCTTGTTCTCACGCATGCTGATGCACAGGATGCTTGGAAGGATCAGGGGATGCAAGTTCTAGCTCCTTATCGGGTGCGTTATCCATGTTCGGAAGAGCAAAAGCTGAGGCTTCAAACATCGACTCATTTTTTTTGGGGAAGTGGGTTTCAGTATGACCATTTTCATGCGTGGGTTTCACCCTCTGCAGAACATGCTTGTGGTCCTGGGAAAACTGCTTTACATCTGCGTCAAAAAGGATTATTTCCTCGTGTGTTTCCCGAACCTGGAGAGTGGAGAGCATGGATCAAAAACTTACCTTAAGAAGACTCAGACAAAATCCATGGATTCGTGAGCTTGTCAGAGAAACACGTGTTTCTCTTGAGCAATTGATCCAGCCACTTTTTGTTGTAGAAGGGCTTTCTGCCCCAGAACCGGTTGCTGGACTTCCTGGAGTTTATCGAGAAACCTCAGAGTCTTTACTTCGTGGGATGGAGAGAGATTTGAAGGCTGGTGTGAGAAAATTCTTGCTCTTTGTGATTCCTGCAAAAAAATCCTTACACACGTTTAACGCTGATTTTGCAACTGAGATCATCGCATCTATTCGGAAGTATTTTGGAAACAATCTTTTTTTGATGGTGGATGTTTGTCTTTGCTCTTATACCGAGCATGGCCACTGTGGCATCATGAATCGGGATCAAACCGGTATTGAGAACGCTTCGAGTGTTCGGCAACTAGCTTCTCTTGCCTTAGCCTATGCTCAAGCAGGTGCTGATGCGGTAGCTCCTAGTGATATGATGGACGGGAGGGTGCATGCGATTCGTGAGGCTCTTGATCAGGACTCAGCCACTGAGTCTACTATTTTACTAAGCTACAGTGTGAAGTTTCAGTCGCAGTTTTACGGACCCTTTCGATTAGCGGCGGAGTCCTCTCCTGGGGGAGGCTTGAAAGATCGTTCTACGTACCAATTAGATCCAGCTTCTTTTCGAGGGGCACGTTTGAGTGCCTTACGAGATGCTCAAGAAGGGGCTGATATTCTGATGGTGAAGCCTGGGCTTCCTTATTTAGATGTGCTTTTTCGACTATCTTCAGAAATTTCAAAACCCTGGGCAGTTTATGAGGTCAGTGGGGAATTTGCCGCTTTACAATGTCTGGCAGAAAAAAATCTCATGGATGCAGCTTCCGGTCATTTGGAAGCTTGGAACGCGTTTATTCGTGCCGGTGCTACGATGGTGATCACGTATGGAGCACGATTGGCTCAGGGGTATTTAGAAAAATAGCTTGAGTATTTTGAATCAAGCGGCCGGGCTTGCTTCCTCGAACAACGTATCCGCTCATTAATTTGTGTAAGGAACAGAAGTAATATTAAAAATAATTAAAATTCTCTCTTGCTTAATTTTGATGATCGCAGTTCAAATGGAGTAATGCTTGAGACGAAAGAACACATCGGCTACTCAACCTATTAGCATTGAAACAGACAAATCGATGAATTTTATAATGTTATTTCTTACGCCGACGCTTAGACTGGTTGCTTCCAGACTCTCTTTTCTATAATTTTTGCAAGATTTTCAATCTTATTACTATGGTGAATTCGATCATAAAGATAATCCCAAAAAGAAATCTTTAATTTTCTGGTCGTTTTCATTAAACTCAAAAAAGTATCTCTGGATTTTGTACCAATTTCACTATTTGTTTTTGAGATGCGCGTTCTCACAACCGATTCTCTTCCTTCCGTATTAAAACCACTTTCAAAAAGATAACCCATAAGACCCGCTTCGAGTATACTCCGATGGACTTTGCTATTTATGTTTATTTTATTTTTTTGTAACTAGTCAGCCATTTTTTCAAAAAAATGTGATTTATCAATAAAACTAACAATGAACTTAGTGATTTCTAGAAATTCACATGAAGGTCAGTTCGATTTATTTCCCTCTGAAATCGAGATATTAGATGGCTGTCTTCGCTTTTTCACCGTTTTCGAGCAGCACTTATTTAAAAAATTTTTGAAATTTGATTCTTAAAATTATTACAGTCACGAATTTATAGTGCCAAGTCACCTTTTCAGACGTGCCAGTGTCGATATCAATTAACCGGATATTTGTCATCAGGAATCAACAAGTTTATACACCCAACAATCAAGAAGACAACAAATTATAACGTTCTCAATAAATCAGGCAATTGACGATTACTAGAGCCCCAAGAGAGAGTTTTTTTTATTATTAGTTGCTGGTGACTAATCGCATAAATACTACAATATACTTATACCTTCACCTTACTTAATCCAAACTTTCATATTTTGATTTTGAGATATTTGCCTGCTACAGTGAACCACCACGTCCCTGTGGGAGACAAATATCAGAACCAGAAGCACTCAATTCAAG
>Ga0208253_1000487_pt1 | contig 16198 bp, 17 predicted proteins | sample CryBogCBE10Oct08_FD_184573 | JGI IMG/M metagenome (GOLD analysis project Ga0208253, IMG submission 184573) | Freshwater microbial communities from Crystal Bog, Wisconsin, USA - CBE10Oct08 (SPAdes) | ecosystem: Environmental > Aquatic > Freshwater > Lake | place: Crystal Bog, Wisconsin, USA...
CTCGCTCTTTGCGATGATGGTGCCCGAAACAATGACCGGTTTCTTTCTTTACTCGGGAAATAAATTGCTTCACACCGTTCCGTCAGATCAGTCCCACACCATGGGCATCATGGACCAACACCGTGGCGGCGGAATCATGTGGGCAATGGGCATGGCAATCGATGCGCTATGGATAGTCTTAGCGGCTCGTGATTGGTTTACTAACGAGAAATTATTGAGCGACGGAGAAAGTGAATGACGGAAGAAGAGAAACCCGAGCGCCGTTGGGTTCTCCTTGGTATTCCACTCTGTCTCGCGATGGGATTTTTTGAATTAGAGCGGGCGATAAAAGGCAATCATCGAAGCTGGCTCTACACCTTCGAATGGCCCTTCTTTGCTCTCTTTATTTATTACATGTGGTGGAAATTAAAACAACCGCAGCCGGAATGGGACGATACCGACGATCCTCGTCGGGAACTCGAAGATTAATCTCTTCAAATTAATCCCTTAACTAAGAAGCGTTACCACGAAGAGGTCAGCGGCTTACCTTCGGCGTAACCAGAAGCGGATTGAATACCGACAACGGCCTTATCGTGAAACTCCGCGAGACTTGCGGCTCCTGCATACGTGCACGATGAACGAACGCCAGAAATGATCTCGTCAATTAAATCTTCCACGCCTGGTCGCGCTGGGTTGATGTACATGCGAGATGATGAAATACCCTCTTCAAATAACGCTTTCCGAGCCCGATCAAAGGCGCCTTCGGTGGCGGTACGAGCCGCGACAGCGCGGGCCGAAGCCATTCCGAATGACTCTTTATAGAGTCGACCGTTTGAATCACGATTGAGATCGCTAGGGGATTCAAAGGTTCCGGCAAACCACGAGCCAATCATTACTTGTGAAGCGCCAGCGGCCAGTGCCAACGCCACGTCGCGCGGATGACGAACGCCGCCATCGGCCCACACATGCTTTCCGTGCTTTGCTGCTTCGGCTGCGCATTCGAGAACAGCTGAAAATTGCGGACGGCCAACACCTGTCTGCATACGAGTCGTGCACATCGCTCCTGGGCCAACTCCGACCTTGATGATGTCGGCGCCGGCTTCAATCAAGTCACGAGTACCTTCTGCGGTTACAACATTTCCAGCAACGATTGGAACGCGCGGGCTGAGCGCACGAATGGTCTTGAGCGCTTCAATCATTTTCATTTGATGACCATGAGCTGTGTCAACGACCAAGACATCGGCGCCAGCGTCGAGCAACGCCTTGGCCTTTGAAGCGACATCGCCATTAATTCCCACCGCACACGCAATCCGCAATTTCTTATCGGCGTCGAGCGCTGGTGTGTACAACGTGGCGCGAAGCGCGCTGGTGCGGGTAAGAATTCCCACTAGCTCGCCCGATGCATTCACTACCGGCGCCAATTTACGGCGGTGGGTAGTCAGAAAATCAAAGGCTTCTTTTGGCGCAACCGTATCGGGGAGCGTTACCAAATCGGATGCCATGATCTGGCGCAATTGAGTGAAGCGGTCGACGCGTTCGCAATCGGCCTCGGTCACGATGCCGACCGGCTTGTTGTTTTCTACTACAACGACTGCGCCGTGCGCGCGCTTGTTGATTAAATCCAACGCATCTGCGACGGTCTCCTCAGGCGAGAGTGTGACCGGTGTTTCGAAGAAAATATGGCGGTTCTTCACCCACGCAATAACGCCACGGCGCGCGCTTGTTGATTAAATCCAACGCATCTGCGACGGTTTCCTCAGGCGAGAGTGTGACCGGTGTTTCGAAGAAAATATGTCGGTTCTTCACCCACGCAATAACGCCGCGGACAATGTCGAGCGGAATGTCTTGTGGGATTACTGCGATGCCGCCGCGTCGAGCAATCGTTTCAGCCATTCGGCGACCAGATATCGCGGTCATATTGGCGACGACCAATGGAATGGTGGTGCCGGTGCCATCGGTGGTGGCTAAATCAACATCCATCCGACTTGTGATGGTGGATTTATTGGGGACCATGAATACATCGTCATAGGTCAGGTCGTGGCTTGGATTAGTTAAGAAACGCACGTGGCCTAACTATACCCCTGCCAAACCTGACGTCTGGCAGAGCGCTCGCATGGCAGCTCCGCTAACCTGAGCGCGTGCTGGGCATTTTGAGCTTCTCGACCGAGGTCATTTTCTGGGTCATCACCGCAATCGCGCTGGTGTTGACCGTGATTTTTTGGCACAAGTTTTCTACCCACAATTTTCGCAATGTCACGGCTCGAATCTCGATCATCATATTCATTCAAGTATTCGCCTTCGCCTCGTTAGGCGTGACCATCAATCGGGCTGGCGACTTTTATGACACATGGGGCGATTTCTTCGGAACCAATAAAAATTTGGCCAAAGTCGCAATCTCACCTTCAACGCTTTCGACGATTACAAAAGTGGACGTTGCAAATGCTGATCACCTCAAAGATGGCGGGCTTGTTTTTAAGCGGGTAATCACCGGTGCATTTTCGGGCGTATCAGATTATGTATACGTTGCGGTTTCACCTTCGATTGCCGCGCAACTCGAAACAACGACCGCGACTCCAACCATCGGCACAAATTACAAAGTCGTTGAACTCCTTCCAGGTTATCCAGGCGTGCCACAAACGTGGATCGGTACATTGCAGGGAATCGCCACCATGGATCGGATGGAGAAGGCAGGTCAAATTCCACCGACGATTGCGATTATTCCCGCAATTAACGTCGTCCGTGGACTTGATACCGAATGCTTGAATATTCCGGGAACCTCCCAAGTCGAAACCTGGTTGTCGAAAGATATGAAGGTCTTCGCACAAGGATTTCTCGGCGTCGATAATCGCCCATGGGCCAGCTTTGGTTATTCGACCGGAGGTTGGTGTTCTGCTGAGTTATCCGTTCGCCATCCTGAGCAGTACAACTTGGCGATATCTCTGGCTGGATATTTTGCCCCTAGTTTCGAAGCGGGGATTAATCAGCGCGAGCGGAATGTGTTGAGCCAGGAATATGACATCGCAAAGTCTGTTACCGCAAAGCCCACAACGTTAAAAATGCTGATTATTTATTCCAAGCGCGACAAGTTCTCGTACGCGTCGATGAATACCTTCTTGGGGAAAGTGGGTAATTCGCTCACGACTAAATTGGTCGAGATTCCATCGGGCGGTCACAACATCAAGGTCTGGAAACCCTTTGTGCAAACCGGCTTCCAATGGCTAGCTCAGAACGGCTAGCGCTCACTTCATCGAGTGATTTCTAAAACTGGAGATGAACTTCTCCGCGCGCAACGCAGCCCACACGACCTTTACTAAGTCTGGCGTGCGGGGGTAGAGCACGTAGCGAGTGCGCCACTCAGGTTGGAACTTCGCATTAAATCGGTAGAGCGATTCGACTTGGAACCAGTTCGAGAAGAAGCGAATGATGTAAGAAGCGAATGATGTTTCGAGTTCCACGCGTGATGGGACCGGCACTAATTTTGTCAGCGCGCTCAAAGAGCGAACGGAACGCGGCAAAGTTAAGAGAAATATGCGTTATGCCGTTCTCCTTTGCCCACATAGATGTATCGCTGATTAACAGCTCGTTCACGCCTGGGTCGCTACCCTTTTCGCGCTGCATGCGATCGAGCGAGAGACGGTCATTGGCCCAAGGAACGAAATACAAAAAGGCGGCGATGTGGTTTTCGTAGGTGCAGATCGTGATGACGCAGTCGGCATCTGCCGCTTCGCCGAAGCGATCCATAGACATCGAGAAGCCGCGCTCTGGCACTCCGTAGCGCCACTCTTTCGCCTTCGCATGAAGATCTCGCTTCACATCTTCGGGGAGATCACCCCAACGAGATGTGTATGTCGAGTATCCCTTGCGCTTGATTCGATTGACCATCTGTCGGACGTTCGCCATCGGACGACCTTCAAGGGTGTAATCCTTAACAACGATGATTGCTTCATCGCCAATTTCAATCGCAAGCATTCCTGCGTGCTCAACCCAGACTTCTCCGCCCAGGTCGCTCGCACCCATAACCGCAGGAGTCCACGCATGGAGTCGTGCTTCTTCAAGAAATTTTTCAATTACTTCTGGCCACAAGCTGAATTCACCAAAGGGATCGCCGGAGGCCAACATGACGCCACCTTGCACGCGGTAGGCAACGCCCGCCTTCTTGTTATCGGACCAGATGATGCTCTTGTCTACGCGGGTTGCAAAATAGCCTAGTGAATCTCGCGGGTTGCAAAATAGCCTAGTGAATCTTGTTCGCCATCGTGTCGAATCAATTTCTTCACGATTTCAATGTCGTCGTCATTCAACGCATTGACTGGAGCAATGCGACGGAAGTACAACCAGAGTGGAACTAAGATAATGAAGAATCCAAAGGCGCCAAGCGTGAAGTCGACCGTGTCTGAAATTCGAGAACTCGTGAATTCGAGTGGTCCCGAGACACCAACAAGTCCTTCGATAACGGTTAAGAAAATATTCTTAAACGTGGGGTTGCCTTGAATTTGATTTCCATGACGGTAATAAATAAAAACTATTCCAGTAATAATGGAGACAACTACGGTCAATCCAAACCCAACCAATGGTTGCACCTTGGTTGTGGGATCTGAAATTGCATAAAACTCTTTACGAAAAATCAGCAACAAAACAAGCAAACCTAGGACGTAAAATTCCTTGCGAAAAATCAGCAACAAAACAAGCAGACCAAGGACGAGCGCAATCTGCAGTGGGTGGTTAGTGTTTCGAATGAAGTCAGAGACGATATTCGCTGCAAGCAGGAGTATCGCCAAGGTCCACGCGCGCCGTTTTCTTCGAATTAGCCCACGGGCAACGATGATGAGGACTAGGCCGGTAAAAATTGCTGTTGCGAATCCAGTCGATGAGATGGCTACTGGAAAATATTGATTGACCGACGCCGCGGTCTTTTTAACTGGCCGAAACATGTTGGAAGCAATGTCGTATAGCCCAACCAGATATGCCAGTCGCCCGAGAATTACGGGGACTGATTCGCGAATTTTCACTATCTAAAGACTCCTGTGTGTCCGAGTGAATATCGACCGGGCTGTGGGTAGTACGCCAAGCCATGAGGCTCTTTGCCTACCTTTATTTTAGTAAGGAAGGTGCCGTGAACTATGTCAAAGACATAGACCTCGTTGTTATATCGGCCAGAAATCCAGAATTGTGTGCCGTCCGCCGAGATTCCACCCATATCCGGGCTGCCACCTCCAGGAATCACCCACTTCGCGACCAGTTTGTTGTCCGAGAATCGGAGGACAGAGATGCTTCCCTCCATTCGATTGCTGATTAATAAGTATTTTGAATCGCGAGTGACATACATGCCGTGAGCCTCTTTACCGGTGGCGATAAACGAGAACTTTCCAAAGTGATCCGCCGGCATGACCCAAATACCGTTTGATGTCATGTCGGCGATGTAAAAAGTCTTACCATCTGGGGAAATTTTTACATCTTGAGGCATCGGCATTGTTGTGTAGGTGTGTGGCAACTTCACGGTTGCGACAATTTTCATCTCGGCGGTATTGAGTTCCAAAAGCATGCCGGAGAACTCGCATGAGACCACGAAGAAGTTGCCATCAGCGGTCCAGTCTGCGTGATTAACGCCCTCGCATGGCACCTTCACGGTCTTCTTAATCGCCATCGTGTGAGGATCACGGAAAACTATTTGCTTATCGGCCTCGGCCATAACAATCGCGTACTTACCGTTGGGCGTGAAGTAGAGGTTGTATGGATCGTGTACATAGACCGACTTGCCCATGGTGACGGTTGCTGGATTGATCGGGGTTAGATAATTGCCTTCATTATCGTTTACCCATAACGTCTTTAGATCCCACGATGGAACGATGTGTTGTGGGCCCTTGGGAGTCTTAAACGTCTTCACAACCTTGAATGTCTTTGGGTCAATGACCGAGACGGTATTTGAGGTGTGATTGGGGACGTAAACCATCTGCGGCATATTCGCGACCACGGGACTTAACTGATTGGGGCGATCGGCTGCGTAAATGTCGTTTGCATCCAGAACCGGCGGCATTCCTGCGAGCGGGGTTGATGCCTCCGCTGGTGCGGTCAACGCAAGAGAGGCAAGAGCGAGAAGAATTGCGATTGATTTATTGCGACACATTAAATCGTTCCTAACATTGTGGAAAGCGTGACCGGCGTAAGACCTTTTGTATGGAGCTGTTCAATGATGGTCGGTAACGCGTCGATGGTGTCTTGATGGCCGAAGTGCAAGCTGACAATCGACCCGTTCTTCACATTTGTCATGACATTGCTAATGACCGCCACCTTGCCCGGATCTTGGTAATCGTGCGAGTCAACGTCGTAAGAAATGCACTTTTTATATCCGTACTTCAATGCGGTCTTGCGAATAAGCGGGGTGGAGTATTGAGTACCGGACGGGCGGAAGAATTTGCCGTGATTTCCAATTAATTTGGTCAATTCGGCGGCACATAGCGCGATCTCGGAATCCACCATTTTTGCCGAGATGGTTTTCATCTGCGTGTGACTGTAGGTGTGGTTGCCGATGTCATGGCCCGCATCAATCAGAGTCTTGGCGACGGTTGGATCCGCCTTTAGCCAGGTGCCAACCGCGAAGACGGTAACCGGGGTTTTAGTCTCTGAAAAGATACTTATTAGTTTCTTCGCGATCGCTGGATCGCCGGCGCCATGGAAGGTCAGCGCAACCTGTGGTGTTGTCCGCGAGCCATGTGCGATGTCCGGTACCGCGGCGGACGCGGCATCCCCAACTCCAGGTAAACCGGAGGTGAACAGCCCGGCGGTGGCCAGCGCTCCCGCCTTGATGAAATCTCTTCGGTTGAGGGGCATGTGGAAAGGATACTCCTGTGTTTCTGCGCATCGGACGGCCTGGCGACCCCGAAATTGTTAGAGTAATTGCATGAGCGAAGACGACGACACGAACTCGGAAGACATCGTTACCGAAGAGATGTTGTGGGAACGAATCCCAGAAGTTCAAGGTCTTGATCGTGCCAATACATATTACGAATTAAGCGCGCGAATTTATGCGCGGGGACAATACGACGAGGCTTTGGCGCTCGCCGAAACCGCTCGTGATATTTATACCGAACTCGGCGCCACCGCACATACTGATGGATTGGCGCAGGCATACTCCGCGATTGGTTACAACCTCAATCAATTGAAGCGCATGAACGAAGCAGCGCACGCGATGAGTAAAGCGGTTGAACTCTTGCGCGAATCCAAATCTCCAATGGCGATCGACCTTGCATGCACATTGGGCGAGTGGTGGTACGGAAGTAAGGAATTCCTAAAAACTATTGAGTGCATGACCGAATGTGTACAGGAGCACCAGGTCGATGGCGATGAGAATGGAGCGGCGAACGATCTTCATCTCATTGGATGCGCGCATCGCGAGCTGAAGCAATATCCAGAGGCGTTGCAGGCATTTACCGAAGCCCGCGCGCTCTTTAAAGGATTAAAGGAAGTCATTAACGTCGCACGATGCGATCAAAAAATTGCTCACTGCTTGATTGAACTTGGCGATGGCGAAGGCGCGCTTCGTGCCGCTCAAAAGTCATTAGACGTCTTTGTCACCGCGCACGATCATTATCGCGAGACGTATTCCCTGCTCGAACTCGGCAAGGCGCAAATTCTTACCGGCGACGATGCAGCCGGCCTGGCCTCGCTGGAGCGTGTTCTCGAAGTAGCGACCGACACCGACCCACGCGACTTTGAATTTATTGTCGATATCGAGCGCCGGATTGCAGAGGTAATGCGCAAGCTAGGTCGCGCTGACGAAGCGGATGAGATTGAACGCCGTCTCGGTTCGGTCACCGATATCGTCGAAGGCGATTAGCTCTCTTTAATCTTGAGATGTTGCAAGGCCCACGCGTACATGGCGATTGCCGCTGCCGCAGAAGCATTCATGGAACGGGTAGAGCCGTATTGCTGAATCGCTAAAACGGTTTCGCACACCGCTACCGCCTCGTCCGACATTCCGGCGCCTTCTTGGCCAAAGAAGAGAACGCATTTCTCCGGCAGCGCTGTGGTCTCTAAATTCTTAGAAATAGGCAGGTTATCGATTCCAATAATGGGCGTGGAATTCTCATCACACCAGGCTTTGAAATCAGCGACGGTCGGGTGATGGACCACATGCAAGTACTTGTCGGTCACCATTGCGCCGCGCTTGTTCCAGTCCCGCTTTCCAACGATGTGTACATAGGAAACGTTAAATGCATTCGCGGTTCGTACGACGGAGCCAATATTTAAATCGTGTTGCCAATTTTCGATTGCTATTTGAAGAGAGTGTCGTTTAGTGTCTAAATCCGCGACAATCGCGGAGACCTTCCAATATCGGTAATGATCGAGCACGTTTCGGCGATCGCCATTCGCGAGCAACTCTTCGTCGTAGACATCGTCGGCAGGCCATGGTTGGGGATGCGGCCCAACTCCGACCACCGGATAAAACTCGCCCGGGCCCACTTCACCAGGAATCGTCGGAGACTGTTCGCTCATGCCACAACTCTATTCTTCAATTCTGCTCGCTCATAACTTCTCAGACCCTATGCTTCATGACTATGAGTTCACAGCCCACCAAAAGTGAAAAGTCCTGGGTTCCTGCCTATATCGCATTAGGAATTGCGTGGGGTTGTTCATTCATATTTATTAAGCAAGGCTTGCATTTCCTAACCCCGTTTGGTGTCGCATTCGGTCGCTGCTTTTTTGGTGCAATCACTTTGCTCGTCATCGTCCGCGTGCGCGGCCTAAAGCTGCCCAGTGAAAAAAGCACATGGTTCAAACTCTGGATTGTCGCGTTACTGCTGAATGTCTTTCCAGGTGTGCTCTTTGCTTATGCGGAAGTGAAGGTCACATCGATTCTGGCGGGAATTATTAACGCCGCGACGCCGTTGACTACTTTGATTGTGATTCTTTTTCTATTCCGAGATGACAAGCCGAAGAACTATCAATTACTCGGCCTGCTATTCGGTGCGCTTGGCGTCGCCACGGTTCTTGGAATCTGGAAAGGAATTGGCCACAACTCATTAATCGGCGTGCTCGCCTTATTCGCGGCCGTGACGTGTTATGGATTCTCCTTTCCATTCACTCGTAAATACGTATTGCCCCTAGGCCTTCGGCCAGATGTGATGGCCACCACGCAAATAACGCTCGCCTCGATAACTTTGTTACCGCTATTTCTCTATAACGGAATTTCGCACGATCACTTCACTCTTATTCCGATACTTTCGATGCTCGCGCTAGGAGCTGTTGGCACGGGAGTTGCATACATCTGGAACTTCCAAATCATCGCCGCGGCTGGTAGTTCGATCGCCAGTACCGTCACGTACCTCACGCCGTTAGTAGCGGTCATTGTGGGAGTTATTTTCTTGGGCGAAGGAATTACGTGGAATGAGCCGGTCGGAGCGTTGCTCGTTGTTCTCGGCGCAGCAATTTCTCAGGGTCGATTCACGCGTCGCAAATAAAGATTTTTCTACAATAGCGGGCATAATTCACCCGTGTTCTCCAAGCGAAAAGTTTTCCGAGCGAGCGTTGTTGCTGCCATTTCTGGAGCCATGGTTCTCGGTGCGACTCCAGCTTTCGCGCTAAAGCTGCCACATACTTTTATGAAGCTTGCCTCGTCACCACTGTTGGCCAAGCCCGGCATCGTTCTGATTGATCCAACCTCGGACCAGACGCTCTTTTCACAAGCGCCAGATGTATTACGTGCGCCGGCGTCGGTTCTCAAGCTTGTTTCGATGACGACAGCGATTCACACCTTGGGCGCGGATACAACATTCACGACTTCTATTTCGACGACCGACAAGCCGGATACTTTTATTTTGCTCGGCCAGGGCGATCCATGGCTAACCGCGAGTGATTTTGAGGCGAAGAAATATCATCGGGCATATTCACCGTCACTGATTAACGCGGTCCTGGCGGCCAACCCAGGAATGAAATCCATGACGTTGGATTTCTCTGGCGTCTATACGTTAGATGCGCAAACGCTGCAAAAGTTTTTCGCCGGTCGAGTCAATATAACGTTGAACCCCATCACCTCACCAGCCGCGGCACAGGCGGAGGCGGTCAACAAGATTGCCGAAATTACATCGCCGCCGTTGAGTGATATCGCGCAATTTACTTTGTTGTGGAGCGACAACGTGTTGGCAGATCGACTCGCGCGTACCGCAGCTGAGAAATTAGGATTCGGCGGCGAAGCGGCTGGGATTCAGCAAGCATTTGAAAAAACCTTGGATGAATTTGACGTAGAGCACAACGGTCTAGCAATTTATGACGGAAATGGTCTGTCGAAGGAGACTCGCATTTCTGCTCGAACAATCGGGGAGTTGCTCGTCAAAATTCAGTCAACGCCGGAACTCAAAGTAATCGCCGATGGACTCCCGCTGGCAGGTAAGACCGGCACACTTCAAACTCGTTTCGTCACCGATGCGCCAAAGGCGGTCGGTCTCGTGCAGGCAAAGACCGGGTGGATTAATGGCACCGTCAGCTTGGCTGGATACGTGAATGTAAAAGATAAGAAGTATGTATTCGCTGTTATCGCTAACCGCATTCATCCCACGGAGTACTACCGTCAGCTTGCTCGCGAGACCATCGACAAGATGCTCGCAACCATCGCGGCCCCCGCACCAAAAGCCGACTAGCCCACAGCTTTCAGCGATAGTGTGACGGCGTGAAATTGAAGGTTGGACCTTATGTCGCGCTGATGAAGCTGCGCGTGGTCGAACTCTTGTTGGTCACAACCCTGCCAGCACTTTTCTTAGCGGCGAAAGCCGTTCCGTCGCTGAAGCTGACGCTCGCCACATTGATTGGTGGCACGCTTGCTGCTGGCGCTTCCAATGCATTCAACATGATTATTGAAGTCGACTCGGATCGGTTGATGAACCGCACTTCTAAGCGTCCTTTGGTCACCGGCGATATCAGCGAAGAAGCGGCCTTTGCCTTTGCCTCGGCGCTCACCCTGCTTTCATTGTTAATTTTCAAAATATTTACCAATACTTATGCAACGATTCTCACCGCCGCTGCGATTGTTTTCTACGTTCTCTTCTACACCATTGGTTTAAAGCGCCGCACCGCTCAGAATATTGTGTGGGGTGGCATCGCGGGTTGTATGCCAGTGCTGATTGGCTGGGCGGCGGTCAAAGACAATCTTTCGTGGACCGCATGGCTCTTCTTTTTCGTAATTTTCTTTTGGACGCCGCCGCATTTTTGGGCGTTGGCGATTAAATACAAGGACGATTACGCGGCGGCGGGTATTCCTATGCTGCCGGTTGTTGCCTCCATGAAATCTGTAGAAAAGCAGATGTGGTTTCATACCGTGGGAATGATCGCCTGCTCACTGGGCGTAGATGCCACCGCGCATCTGAAATGGTGGGCCTGGCTCGTGACCGCTCTTCTCGCGCTCGGTTTTATCCAGCAATTGCTACGCATTAACGGCGCGGACGGTGCAAAAGCCGCCGCAAAACTCTTTCAGTGGTCTATTACTTACTTAAGTGCGTATTCCCTGCTCCTCGTGATCGCGGTTCTCGTTAAATAAGCCCTTCCTCAGCTTGCGCTGTTAATGTGCCTGCATGAGTGCGATTCCGAAGTCAGAGAATTCCCAGCAGAATCTGGCCTTGCCACATTTAGCTATATCGGTCAGCAACTTGACCAAGGTTTACGGTGAACGAGCCGCCGTCAGTTCAGCAAGTTTCGAGGTTCCACTCGGAACAATCTGTGGTTTCGTTGGCCCAAATGGTGCCGGTAAAACAACAACGATTCGGATGTTGTTGGGCTTGATTGCTCCTACCAGCGGAACGGGATCGGTACTCGGCCACTCCATCAATGAACCAGAGAAATTTTTGCCATCTGTTGGCGCGATGATCGAAGGACCAGCGTTCTATCCAGCTCTGTCCGGCGCAGAAAACTTGCGGGTTCTCGCGAGCCTGGGTGGATTTCCGCAAGAGCGGGTCATGGAGCTTTTGGAATTAGTCGGATTGGGCGATCGCGCAAAATCAAAATTCAAAACATATTCGCTCGGCATGAAACAACGGTTGGGAATAGCCGCCGCTTTATTGCCAAATCCAAAGCTCTTGATTTTGGATGAACCTACAAATGGCTTGGACCCATCGGGTATTCAAGAGGTGCGCGAACTCATGAAGCGCTTGGCCTCGCAAGGAACAACCGTCTTCGTTTCTTCACACTTGCTTAGCGAAATCGAAATGATCGCGGAATACCTCGTCATGCTGCGAGACGGAAAAGTTATTTTCTCAGGCAAGACCGAGTCATTGCTCGAGGCGCAACAACCCATCATCATTGCCAAGCCCGAGTATGCGGTGGACATGCCGCGACTCATCTCGATTGCAGAGCAGAGCGGACATTCGGCTTCGGTGATTGAGGATGAAATCCATGTTTTAAGTCCGGCGGAGTGGAGCGCCACTTTCAATCGGTTGGCCGCCGAAGCCGGAATCACGCTCTCCCAGTTAGCGACCGTTCGACCCTCGCTGGAAGAAACCTTCTTCGAATTAACCAGCGAGTCAGGAGCCAAATAATGTTGCGAGTCATTTATGCCGAAGCGCGCAAACTTCGCCGCCCCACGTTGGCGCTCTCCACGACCGCAATCGTCGCGGGGTTATCCGTGCTATTTACCTCGCTCGTGTATTTGCGAATCAATTCTGGCCATAACACTCGGCGCGGTGAATTCATAAGCGCAGCCACACTCAGCCAAGCCTCCGGAATCGCCTACGGATTCAAACTCGTCTCGGCTTTTCTCGGCCTCGTAGCGCTCTGCATCTTCGCTTCGCAGACCGCTCAGGAATATACATACGGCACGTTGCGCAACTTGTTAGTCCGTCAGCCAGCGCGAATGAAAATTCTTGGCGGAAAATTTATCGTGATGGCGTCATTCGCAATTTTCATGGTGGCTACGACCGCAGTAATTACGGTCGCGGCGTCGTACTTATTAGCACCGGGCGCGAAGGTCACTACATCGCTGTGGGGAACAAGTGCTGGGCTCTCTTTGCTCGGCCACACCTTCGTCAACGTTCTGCTCTCGACGATTGGCTTTGGCCTATTCGGAATGATCCTGGGTCTCTTGCTTCGTTCCCCAATTAGCGCAATTTCGATCGGAGTCATCTGGAATCTCGTTCTTGAGAACATTCTGAGTGCGGCGTTATCGGGATCCGCGAAATGGCTTCCAGGCCAGAACATCAGCAATATTGGCGAAGGCGGCTCGGTTGATATCAGCTACATGCACTCAATCGGGATGAGCGCGGCATATCTACTCGTTGGATTTGGAATTGTGGCCACCCTCTTCAAGAAGCGAGATGTCGCTAACTAAAAATCAGCGTAAGCGGCTTTATGCTTAACTCCTTGTAAGAGTTAAACCCACGCATCCCCAGCGAGGACGTCCATGCATATCGGGATGAGCGCGGCATATCTGCTCGTTGGATTTGGAATCGTGGCCACCCTCTTCAAGAAGCGAGATGTCGCTAACTAAAAATCAGCGCTAGCGGCTTTATGCTTAACTCCTTGTAAGAGTTAAACCCACGCATCCCCAGCGAGGACGTCCATGCATAAGAGCACGCGCCACGGTCAGCCCAAGAATCAGCGCCGCAGATTTACTGCGCTTGCTGTTTCGGCCGTATTTATATTTGGCGCCGCGGTTCTTCCCAATAGCGCTTCCGCAAAGACTCCCGCACCCACCCAGGCTCAGATTGATGCGGCAAAGAAGATTGAACAACAAAAGGCGGCCGCCGCGGCCGCTGCCCAGGCAAATTTAAATAAAGCGACGCAAACGCTCAATCAATTAATCGCAGTCGCGAGTGCCGCGACCGCCAAATACAACTCGGCGGTCGCGGCCTTGGCAGTAGCGACACAAAAGGCGAATGCCGCAGCTGCCCATGCTCAAGTAATGCAAGCTGCTGTAGCGGCACAAACGCAGACCATTGGAAAGATGGCGAGCAACGCGTACAAGGATGGCAGCGGATTTAGTAATTGGAATTCGATTCTGAACGCCAATGGCCCACAAGATGTGATTGATCGATTGTCTGCGCTCAACAATATCGGCGCATCCGACGCCACAACTCTGCAACGATTCAAGACCGCCGAAGCTGCCGCGAAAGTAGCGCAGGCCGCCGCAGATCAGGCAAAGGCTGCGCAAGCTGTAGCAACCGCTAAGGTCGCGCAAACCAAGAAGGCGGCGGATGATGCAAAGGCTGCGCAACAAGTCGAAGTAAATAAATTGACCGCGGTCCAAAGCCAGCTTGCTTCCGAATTAGCTAAGGCGCGTAATTTTAGATTGACGCTCGAACAACAACGACAGATTTCGTTGTTGGAAGAGGCGAATGCGACGATTGCCTTAACAACACCGGGTCAGGCAAAAATTTGGCCAGATAAACATTGGGGTGGTCGAAGCACGATTCGTTCCACCGACGCAATTCGTGCGGCCGCGGTTGCCTTTGCCAAGGTTCAAGTTCTTGCGCGTAAGCCTTATCTATGGGGCGCGCAGGGACCGAGCTCATTCGATTGTTCGGGTCTCGTATATGCCGCATACCACGCAGCCGGTTTGGGTTATCCGCAATGGTCTCGCCTCAACGCAGCGCTTTATTTCGTGGATACGCAGCGCGTACCCCTCAACCAATTGATCCCAGGCGATTTACTCTTTTATTCCTTTGATGGTTCGGTTCAAAACATTCACCACATCACCATTTATGCTGGAAATGGCATGATGTGGGAAGCGAATTCAAAGAGCAAGGGCTTGCTCTTCTCTAGCATCTACTCGATTCAGGGTTTGATGCCATCTGGTGGCCGGGTTTAATTAACCACTAGATTTACTCCGTGAGCATTACTACTCCGGCAATTCTCGAAATTCGGGCTGTGGTTCGCCCATATCTCGACGCGCTCTCGCCATTCGAAAAGGTGCTGGTCGGAGTTTCAGGCGGCGCGGATTCGATGGCGCTGGCTCATGCGTTATTGCACGAAGCGAAAAGTCGCGATCTTGAAATCATTCCGGTCGTTATCGACCATGGCCTTCAAAACGGAAGCGATCAGGTCGCCGCTGTAACAATCGAAAAATTGCGCGGCCTGGGCTTTACCGAAATTTTCTTTGCGACGGCCCAAGTTGAAATGAAAGATGGATTAGAAGCCTCGGCGCGACGAGCGCGCTACGGACTCTTTGAACAAGCACTCGACACTTATTCGTCACGAGCTTTTTTCTTAGGTCACACCTTGAACGATCAGGCAGAGACGGTCTTACTCGGTCTTGCCCGCGGCTCGGGTCCGCGTTCGCTTTCGGGCATGGCAGAGATTAATGGCGCGTATGTTCGCCCACTTCTGAACATCGCCCGTTCCATTACCGAAGCGGCATGTCGCGAAGCGGGAATTGAATTTTGGATTGATCCGCACAATTCAAATCCTGACTTTGCCCGAGTTCGTGTACGCCAGAATGTTTTACCGATTCTGGAATCTGAAATTGGGCCCGGCGTGATTGAAGCGTTGGCCCGCACCGCCAAGTTGTTGCGGCAAGACGATGAAGCGTTGGATGAGTGGGCTAGCCACGTCTGTGACGGGTTGGATCTCTCCGACATTCCCGCGGAGCGTCTGGCCGCACTTCCGGTGGCCATCAGGTCTCGGGTCTTGCGCCGCGCGATCTACGCCGCTGGCGCCCCCAGTGGGAGCATCTCGGCCGAACATTTGGTGCCGGTGGAGGCGCTCATCACGAATTGGCACGGTCAGGGTGAGCTTGCGCTTCCTGGCGGTGTGAAGGTTTTGCGGAATTCAGGCAGACTTACCCTCTCAAACATTCAGGCAGACTTACCCTCTCAAACCATTAAAGGAGCATCGTGGATCTAGCAACAACCGGAAGCGATATCGAAAAAATTATCGTTTCACCTGAACAGATTCACGCTCGTCTCAAAGAATTGGCCGTACAAGTCGAAGCCGACTACGCGGGTCGTGACTTGCTGTTGATCGGAGTCCTTAAGGGCGCCGTGATGACCATGGCGGATTTCGCGCGAGCACTCCAGCGCCACATTGAAATGGATTGGATGGCGGTCTCGTCATATGGATCTGGCACAAAGTCGAGCGGCGTTGTGCGTATCCTCAAAGATTTAGATCGCGACATCACGGGTCGTGAAGTGGTCATTGTCGAAGACATTGTCGATACCGGATTGACCTTGGCATGGTTGAAATCAAACCTCGAATCGCGCGGTGCTAAGTCGGTCGAAATCCTGACTATGTTGCGTAAGCC
>Ga0208253_1000492_pt1 | contig 16127 bp, 16 predicted proteins | sample CryBogCBE10Oct08_FD_184573 | JGI IMG/M metagenome (GOLD analysis project Ga0208253, IMG submission 184573) | Freshwater microbial communities from Crystal Bog, Wisconsin, USA - CBE10Oct08 (SPAdes) | ecosystem: Environmental > Aquatic > Freshwater > Lake | place: Crystal Bog, Wisconsin, USA...
GGCCGCCACACGCTCCGTCGCCACGGCTACTCCGTCCCGCCAGCGCACATCGTTGAAGATGAAGCCCACCACGTCGAGGCTGAGGCGATTCGCCCCCGACTTCGCGTGGTCCGCGACGACGTTGCCGAGACGAACGAAGGCGTGTGGGCCGAGTGGGGTCGTGAGCACGGTGTAGCGGTTGAGGCGCCTGTCGCTCGCCCACGCAACCCGTACGCCGCCTACAAGGCCACGCCGACGGCCGAACTAACAATGCACCTGGATGAGCCGCTGCCGCGCCGAGTATCAATGAAGGTGCGTCGCACCCGTATTTTCGCCGGCCTCTTGGGATCGGCCATCGTCTTTTCGCTTCTCAACATGGTCGCTGGCGTAAGTTTGCTGGGCGACGTCGCCGTGCTGGCCTGGATCGGGCTCGTCGGCTTCGTGGTTCTGGCTCTTGTGGCCATTTCGCTGGGGTACCTGAACCAGCCGTCCTTTATGACGCGCCGGACCCCGATGGCGTCAGTGACAACATTGGAGCCCGTCGTTGAAGTCGACGAGTTCTACGACGCTGACGACACCTCGGACTGGCGTCGTGAACCAGTTCGCCGCGCCTTGGGCTAAAGTAAATATCCCTTGGGGGTGTAGCTCAATTGGCAGAGCGCGTCGTTCGCAATGACGAGGTAGTGGGTTCAAATCCCATCACCTCCACCAAGTGCCGTAGGTCCCATTTGGTGGACATCGTTTATGACGATGAAACCGGTTGGTGAATTGATTCCTTAGGGCTCGATTCTCTCGACCGTGGGTATTCGACTGATGGCTTTGTCGAAAGAAGCGACCTTTCCTACCCCAGTGGTTTCCGCGCAAGCCACGAGGTAGGCGTCGGCAAAATCAAGCCGTTCGCCTTCGTACAAGGCAACCGTTCGCAGGAGTAGCGGAGCGTCAATGACTCGGACGGACTCCATCGCCAGCAAGGATCGAATTGCTTCACTGATGCGAGAACGGTCGATTTCGTAGAACGATTCGAGTACGTACACCGTTTCGGCAACGATGAGATCAGCGAGGTAGAGACTCTCTTCATTCCTCAAAAAGGCGGTGGCTCGCCTCGCCATGTCGGGTGGATCACCAACCAGATGACGAACCAGAACGTTGGTGTCGACAAACGAACTCACTGAAACTTCTTGGCCCTACTCGCACGTGAGATCTCGAGGACTCGGTCCCAGCTGGCGCTCTTCTTTGTTGCCGGCGCGGCGAGTGTTCCCGCCAGTTCAAGAAAATCTGGTGTCCGCTGAAGCGTCGCCAGGTTGCCATCAATGCGAAAAATAACGGAGTCGCCTTCTTCAACACCGAGGGCATCACGTACTGCCTTCGGAATCGTTACCTGCCCTTTGGAGCTCAAGCGAGCGGCCACGTCCATGTTGTTCTCCTTACTTTTTTCTAAATGTAAGGATAGCAGATGTCCGACGGATTCGCCACTCGCTCTTGGAAGAACACCGACCGTACAAGCAGCTAACTCAGGAGACGCTTCGGGATTGAGCCTCAAGACTGTTGAGAGGAAGGTCTCCTCTGGAACTATCTGATCAGTGTGCCAGGGAGCCGAGAACCTTGTCAGGTTGGCGGTATGCCTTGATTTCGATGAGATTTCCGCTCGGATCTTTGATCATCAATTTTCTTTCTCTGTGGGCTCGCCCACATACGAGAGAGTTGGCGGCTCAACAATCAGCGGACCTCCACGAAGACGAGCTGAGATTGACTCCCACGCGTCCCATGAAACGGTCGCCCCGAAGTGTCTCGTCCTCGGCATTGGTGCCGTCACGCTGGCCGGATCGTTTTGAAGCGTTACTTGTGCGCCAAAGAGCAGGGCATCGACAAAGTCGTCCGTTCTCCTTCCAATCTCAGCACCGAGGTGGCTCTGGTAGAAGTCGACTGCCTCACTCAGATCACGGACAGGAATCGAAAGATGAAAAATGGGACGCACGGAAGTCCTTCCTTCGTTGTGTGCTCTCATTTTGCGAGCAGCTCACTCAAATTTGGGGCAAGGACGTGGGGCTCGAACGTTGTCCCATCTCTTCCGCTGCTAGCGGAGAATTGCCGGGTTTGATCCTTTTTGGCGGGCGCGCTTCATCAGAAACCCCTGAAACTAAGTAGTTTCTGGCCCCAGGAGGGGTTCGAACATAGTCCCATTACCTCCACCAAGGAATTCTCTGTGTACACGGGACGCGCGGGTTGGTTCGATTGACCGACCCCGCTGAACAACGAGGCTGGCGACAAGACCGACCGCTCATTTGAATATGCGGGGGCTGTTCTGCATGATGTGCTCGATACCGAAGGCAATGTTGTGCAACTCCGATGCTGGCAGAATTCGCTGATTTAAGGTCGGCTCGACGGAGCGACAGAACTAGGGTCGTCGTATGACAAAAAGCCTTCTTCTCGTCCACGGCGCTTGGCACAACGGTGCTGGTTTTGACGCACTGGTCGGTGAACTTGTCAAGCATGATATTGCAGCAACGACGGTTGAACTGACCAGTGTCGGTCACGAAGACGCGCCGCTTGGTGACCTCTACAGCGACGCCGCACTGGTGCGAGCAACGGTGGCACATCTCGGTGACGATGTAGCGGTGCTCGGTCATTCTTATGGGGGCGTCGTGATTACCGAGGCACTCGCCGGTGTGACCAACGTGAGCCACTTGGTCTACTTGACGGCATTCATGCTCGACGAGGGCGAAAGCCTCTACGCCGCCTGCGGCAGCGTGGACCCCGATTGGTGGGTGCGGTCATCTGACGATCAACGACTGAGTACGGCTACTCCCGAAGACGTGTTCTACAACACCTGCGAACCATCCGTGGCGCGTCAGGCCGCAGACGCATTGCGCTGGCAGAGTGTCGCCTCATTCATGAGTCCGGTAACGCAGGTCGCGTGGCGCGAGGTGCCCTCCACCTACATTGTGTGCGAACTCGACCAGGCCATTCCAGCCTTCGCGCAAGAGGCCATGTCACAGCGCGCCGGCACCGTGGTAAGGATGTCGAGTGATCACTCGCCATTTCTCTGTCAGCCAGCGGCGCTCGCCGACGTCATCGCTGCAGCGTTGCGTTAAGTCCACCAAGTAAGGCAGTTCGGCCTTCGTCCGCGTTCCTGATCGTTCCCACCGGTGATTCATCGGGCTGCGAGCGTCAGCGACGCCAGTGCATTTCTCGAACCGAGGGGTGTCCAGCGTGCAAAATTCCTCTTGACGGGCAATTAATCGTCGTTCGCGAGGATCGGGATCAGCACATCCATTCGTGAATGCGCGTTCTGCGGATCCCGGTCGGACGGATACATTTCCAGGTGCAGTCCGTCGCGAAACTGGTAGCCACTCTGGTTGAAGACGTCACCATAAATCTCACCGACGGCGTCGTCGAAATTGGTAATGGTCCCCTCGTAGGTAACCGCGAAATACGCTCCCGGTGCCACCGTTATGTCAGCGAGCTGTCCTGAGTAGTCATCGGGTGCGGGGATGCCCGCAAGGTACCGAATCAGCTGTGGTGGAACGGCGTCATCGGCGGGGCTAGTGATGCCGAACACCTCCGCCGGTGACCTGTTTGCCGAAAAGATTGCCCTGGGGTACTTCACCAGCCTCGTAATTTTTGCCGGTGTTATTGCCGTGGTCAGTATCGCGTACCGTCTCCGCCTCCTCGGGGGAATCGCGAGCTTCTGGTTGACCTACATCGCGACGCGCCCGCTGGGTGCCTCAATGGGTGACTTCCTGGCACAGCCGAAGAACACCAGTGGTGTCGGCTTGGGCACGACCACCACGAGCCTGATCTTCCTGGCGGCAATTCTGGGACTCGTCACTTTCCTCGCGGTGACCAAGATCGACAAGCCAAAGGAAGTCCGCGCGTAAGGCAGCGAGTCGCGTCGCCTCTCGATTTGGGTGTAAGAAAGTAACACCTCGAGACAAGAAGACAGAGTGCCGGCCTCACGACAAGAACGATTTCGGGCAGTAGCCAATGCGGTAACGCCCCACGTTGCGAGCTACCTCGCGCGCCGCATGTACCCGCTGGCGAAGGACGACCTAGACGACCTCGTTGAAGAGGTGTTGATTGTGGCGTGGCGCCGACTCGATGACATCCCCGCGGGGGCCGAAATTCCTTGGCTTATTGCCGTCGCACGAAACGTCCGCCGCAACGCGGTGCGTAAGCACTACAACGCGGAGCACGCCGAGTCCCAGCTGACGCCGCGCGCGTCGACGGCGTCGGCCGAAGACCACGTGATTGCCGACGATGGCGTGCGGCACGCCCTCGAAAAGCTCAGTGACGACGATCGTGACCTCCTCCTTCTGCACTTTTGGGACGGCCTAGACGCCGCGTCACTGGCCCTCACGTTTGGCATTTCCACCAATGCCGCATCGGTGCGCCTCACCAGGGCACAGGACCGTTTTCGCCAGCATCTGGCGCCCGTTTTCGCCGACTGAAAAAATCCGTCGCCCGCGACATAAAGAAGAAAGAAAGGGGAGTGCCATGACGAACGCCGACGATCGACTCCGCAGTGCCAATCCCGTGCCCGAGAATTTTCCGAGTAGTGACTTCACTCACCTCTACAGCCGAGCGATGAGCGCCCGGTCCACCACCACGTCATTCTGGCGCGCGTTCCAGCTCCGCATGGCGGGTGCGGTGGCGGCATCTGCAGCAGTTACCGCCAGCCTGGTGGCCCTGCTCACCGTCACCAACACCTCACTGCCGGTTATCGACTTTGCCGCTTCGACGTCGCCCACCCCGTCAGCGACGGCCGCCAAGGGCATGATGGGCACGTCGCATGGCGCCATGATTCCACTCTGGAACTACACCTTCACCGCCAGTGCCGATCTTTCGACCGCACCTTCGTCGGCGCCCGCCTACACGGTGCAGGCGCCGAGCGACCTCGCGAGCGATCTCACTCGCGTTGCGGGTGCTCTGCACCTGCTAGTGGGAACACCGACCTCGGCCGGAGACGGCAGCGTCACGAGCACTGGACCAGCAACCAATGGGGTGGCCTTCACCGGATCGGAAAGTCTCGTGGGCGGCTACGCCTCGTGGACCATTGGTCAGACCAGTGCGAGTCCAACGGTGACGGGAACCAGTGGCGTCACCGGGAGCGGTGGCGGTGCTGTTTCTGCCGTGAGCCGCGCGACCACAATCGCCACGGCGATGGCGGACGCGGCGGCGGTGTCGCCAACATTGACCTTCGGACAGCCGGTCCTCGTCTACGGACCAGACGTGGTCGAAGTGACTGTTCCTATTCTCATCGACAATGCGCCGACGTCGCTTTCGGACACCTTCAACTACAACGCCTCCGGACAGCTTGAGGCCGCCACTGGTGCTTCGTTCACGCTGACACCGCTTGCCACGTACCCACTGCTGTCGCCTGCTGACGCCGTGTCGTTGATCACCCCGCAACACACTTTGACCAGCCGCTCCTTTGGCATGGGCAACCTTGGAGGCGTCGTGATGTACTCAACGGTGCATTCGAGCGGCCTGAAGGCCCGCGTGGTGCTTTCTCGCGCCGAGCTCACGTCGGTGACCGGAACGACCGGCAGCAGTGTCACCGGTGCAACGGGGACTACTGGGGCCTCAGGCGCAACGGGTGCCACCGCGACGACGATGTCTGTGGGTGTGTCTGGCTCCACGGGCACCACGGGTACCTCAGGTGCAACCGGCACCACGGGCACCACGGGTACCTCAGGTGCAACCGGCACCACGGGCACACCGCCCTCCGTTGGTGTGTCTGGCACTTCAGGGGCGACGGGCACCACCGGTGCAACCGGAGCGACAGGCACCACCGGCGCGACAGGAGCGACGGGCACTACGGGCACTACGGGCACTACGGGCTTGCCTGTCGACCCCGTGATCGTCCTGGCACCACACCCAATCACCGCCTCAGGAGCACGCTCAGCGGAAGCTGATGGTGTGACGACCTCGACGCTGGCCGCCGCGACGGGGGCCACGGGGGCCACTGGTACGTCAGGCACCACCGGTACCACTGGCACGACGGGCACCAATGGCGTCTCTGTGACACCCGAGGCAATCACCATCACGTCGGCCACGCTGCAGTACGGCTTCTTCACGATGAGTGACGGCACCGTGGTGGCATTGCCGGAATACAACTACACCGGTACGCCGGCCAACGCCACTTACACGCTGACGTTTACCGTCGTTCCGATTGACGCGCAGTACGTAAATCTGTCGAACATCACGAAGCAGAACTAAAAGAGCCGTTCCGCCACAACGCTGATGGGTTCAAGCAGTTCCGGGCCGTCGTTGCGAATTGAACCAACGGCAATGTTGACGGCGAGGTGCTGGAGTGTGCCAACGGGCGCCGGCTTGAGGAGCGCGAGCCGCTCTTCGGCGCCGCTCGGGCCACTGGTCAACCACTGATCGACGTCGCGAGGATCGAGAATGACCGGCATACGGTCGTGCACGTTGTCGATGTCGTCACTCGGTTCCGTCGTGAGGACGGTGCAGGTCTGTCGCGCCGGCGCGGTCGCGGGCAGTGAGGGGTCTCGCCAGTATTCGAAGAGGCCCGCGAAGAGGGCGGGGTTGCCGTCGCGTCGGGTGAAGTAGTGGGGCTGTTTGTGGACGCCGTGAATCGCCCACTCGTAGAAGCCGTCAACGGGGAGCACGCAGGGACGCGAACGGAAGGCCTCGCGAAACGAGGGCTTCTCGGCGACGGTTTCCGATCGGGCGTTGATGAGGTTGTTCGAGATGGTGGGGTCGCTGGCCCAGGAGGGGAGTAGGCCCCAGGAGAAGCCCTCCATAATGCGCTGGCCTTCGTTGAGGCGGACCCCGACGAGCTGGCGCTGTGGGCCAACGTTCCAGCTCGGGTGACCCTCGGGATCAAGGCCGGCGTCCAGGGTGGCCTGGAGAAAGCGCGAGAGCCGGCTCGGTGGGGTAAAGAGGGCCACGCGACCGCACATACCCGCCTCCTCTCCGCTCGAAATCCCCACAATCTTCCCACGTTTTCAGCCGGTTGGCGCATGTCACGGCGACTGACTACTCTTACGAACATATGTTCGCTTTTTCTTCATCTCGACCCCCGTTGCCGGAGGACGTGCGCGCCCGATTTCGCCCCGTCTCGATGGCAAAATCCAAGACAATTCCCCTTGGCGCCCCCTGGGGACCACTCGTACCGGAGGGTGGATTGCGCCGTGGCAGCACGGTCGTGGTCCAGGCCGCGGCGGGCCACGGCGGCCTGAGCGTGGCCCTGAGTTTGCTGAGTGAGGCGAGTGCGCGCGGCCACTGGGTTGGCGTGGTGGGCATTGAGGATCCTGGCGTCGTGGCCATTGCTGACCTCGGCATTGATTTACGTCGCGTGCTGTTCGTACCGCGCCCTCGGGGTGCGTGGGCCGAATCGGCCGCCGACCTCCTCGACGGGGTCGACCTCTTGATCGTGCGTGCACCCTCGCGCGCGAGTCACGGGGCGGCTCGTCGGCTCATGGACCGCGTGCGTGAGCGGGGCACGGTGTTGATTGTGGTGACCGAACCGAGTGCGCCGTGGCCATTACCTGCCGATCTCTCCTTTGTCGTGACCGAGTCGAAGTGGGAGGCCACGTCACGGCTCGTGGCGCGCACCCTCACGGTGCGCGTCGGTGGACGCGGCAGTGCCGCTCGCGCGGGCGAGCACGTCGTACGCCTGCCTGATGAGCAGGGGAGGGCGGCGAGCTAAGTGGAACGACTCCTCGCCCTCTGGGTGCCGGAGTACGCCGAGGAGAAGGCCGATGGTGCGTCACTACGCACGATGGCCGCACTCCTCGACGCACTCGTGAGCGTGTGCCCCTTCGTAGAACCCATTCGACTCGGACTGCTCACGTTGCCGCTTCGCGGACCCAGTCGCTTCTTTGGCGGGGACGAGGCCGTCTTTGAGGTCGTTCGCGCCACGGTGCACGACGTCGCTGGTGTGACGCCCCAGCTCGGTGTTGCCGAGGGGCTCTTCTGCGCCGATTTGGCCGCGCGTCAGGGCGTTGTGGTGCCGGCGGGCGAGGGGCCGGCCTTTCGTCGGGCGCAATCAATCGAGGTCCTGGGTCGGCGTGATCTCATGACCACGTGTCGTCGACTGGGTATCCATACCGTGGGCGCCTTCGCCGATCTCCCGCCGGCGCGAGTAGCCGAACGTTTCAGCGCACCGGTGCGCGTGCTGCACCGGGTGGCGCGAGGGGACCTGCAAGAGATGCCCGGTCAGCGCGACGCGAAACTTCCCGAGCGCTTGCGTCGGAGCCGTGGGGAGGAGGTGCACGCCGACGAGCAAATGGGCTTTTTCGGACAGCGCAGCGCGGGCGACGACCGAGCCCAAGCGGCCGCGCACCGTCTGCGCCACCGACTTGGTGTTGAGAGTGTCTTGGTGGCCGAGGTGCTCGGGGGGCGCACACCCGATGATCGGGCGACGCTGGTGCCCTGGGGTGCGCCTCGAGCAACGTCACGAGACCAGGCCCCGTGGCCGGGTCGTATCGGCGCTCCCGCCCCGACCACCTCGTTTCGTCAGCCCGTCGCGGTGGACGTGGTGAGCGAGACCGGTGAGCGCCTCGAGCTCAGTGCGCGGGGCACACTTAGCGCTGTGCCTGGCGCGGTAGTGCTTCGTGCCGGTACGCGTCACCGGGTGCGCTGGAGTGCGGGGCCGTGGCCCATGGTGGAGCGCTGGTGGCAGACGCCTCGTCGTCGCGCCCACCTGCAGGTACTGCTCGATACCGGCGAAGCCTTTCTCTTGATGACCGAGGCGGGTCGGTGGTGGCTCACGGGGGTCTACGACTGATGGCTACCTACGGTGAACTGCACGCTCACTCTGGCTTCAGCTTTCTCGATGGGGCGAGCGACCCCGAGGAGCTCGTCGCCGAGGCGGTGCGGCTCGGCCTGCCGCGGCTGGCGCTGACTGATCACGCCGGCTTCTACGGCGTTGTCCGCTTTAGTGAGGCGGCCCGCGCACTGGGGCTGGAGACGGTCTTTGGTACGGAGCTGACCTTTGGCGCACACGACGATCGGGTGGGGGTGTGTGACCCTTCCGGTGAGCACCTCGTCTTTCTGGCTCGCTCACCCCAGGGGTACCGCGAACTCTCCACGATGATTGGTGAGGCCCACCTCGCGCGCGGGGAGAAGGGGACGCCAACCTTCCTGCTCGACGAGGTGGCCCGGCGCACCACTGACCAGCTGGTGCTGACGGGGTGTCGCAAGGGGCCTTTGACGCGGGCACTGCTCCGCGAGGGACCCCGGGCAGCGGAGCGCGCCCTGAGTGGACTCCTTGAGCGCTTCGGTCGCGACAACGTGGCCGTTGAGATCTGGGACCACGGCGACATTGACGACGTCGCCCGCAATGACGCCCTGGCGGACATCGCCACTCGCCTCGGCGTCGCGGTGGTGGCAACCGGCAACGTGCACTACGCAACCCCCGCCGACTTCGCGCGGGCCAATGTACTGGCAGCTATTCGGGCTCGCCGTGATCTCGACGAGATGCAGGGCTGGCTCAGCGCCTCACCACTGGCGCACCTGCGCAGTGACGCCGAGCAGCGGCGTCGCTTCGCTCGCTGGCCAGGGGTCGTTGACCGAGCCGGTGAGATCGCGGCCGATCTGGCCTTCGACCTGCGTCTGGTGGCACCGCAGTTGCCGCGCTTTGCCACACCGGTCGGGATGGACGAGCAGGCCTACTTGCGTCACCTGGTCGAGCAGGGGGCGACACAGCGATACGGCACCCGGGAGAACGAGCGGGTGCCCGGAGCGTGGCGCCAAATCGATCACGAACTCGACGTCATTGCCCAGCTCGGTTTCGCGGGGTACTTCCTCACGGTGTGGGACATCACGGAGTTCTGTCGCCGTTCAAACATCTTCTGCCAAGGCCGCGGCTCGGCCGCGAACTCGGCCGTCTGTTACTCCCTCGGTATCACCAACGCCGACGCCGTTTCGCTGAATCTCTTCTTCGAGCGCTTCCTCTCGCCGGCTCGCGACGGACCCCCCGACATTGACGTGGATATTGAGTCGGGTCGGCGTGAAGAGGTGATTCAGTACGTCTACGAGCGCTACGGACGTCACCACGCGGCCCAGGTGGCTGCGGTCATTACTTACCGACCACGCTCGGCGTTGCGCGACGTCGCGCGCGCCTTTGGCTACTCCGAAGCCGAGGCCAACGCGATTCGTGACGGGGTCGATCGCTCGACCATGACCGTGACCTCTGACGCCGTGCCGCCCCTCGTCGTCACTATGGCCAATCAGCTCCTGGATCGACCTCGCCACCTCGGGATCCATTCAGCGGGCATGGTGCTGTGCGACCGGCCCGTGCTCGAGGTGTGCCCCGTGGAGTGGGGACGCACGCCCGGGCGCACCGTGCTGCAGTGGGACAAGGACGACTGCGCGGCCATTGGCCTGGTCAAGTTCGATCTGCTGGGACTCGGCATGCTCGAGGCGCTGCACCGTGCCGTTGACGTGGTGCAGGCCTTTCACGGTGTGACGCTGGACCTCGGCGCGTTGCCGCAGGACCCGAGCGTCTACGACCTCTTGTGCGAGGCCGACACCGTGGGGGTCTTTCAGGTGGAGTCACGCGCCCAGATGGCCACCCTGCCGCGCATGCAGCCGCGCTGTTTCTACGACCTCGTTATCGAGGTGGCCCTGATCCGCCCCGGCCCCATCCAGGGGCACGCCGTCAACCCCTACCTGCGCCGCCGTCGCGGTGAGGAGCCCGTCACGTACCTGCACCCGCGACTCGAACCAATCCTGAACCGCACACTGGGGGTGCCCCTCTTCCAGGAACAGCTCATGGAGATGGCCGTCGCGGTGGCCGGCTTCTCCCCGGCTGAGGCCGACGAACTGCGTCAGGCCATGGCGGCCAAGCGCTCCGAGGTTCGCATGCTCAAACTCAAGAGCCGCTTCTACGCCGGCATGGCGGCTAACGGCATCACCGGGGCCGCCGCCGACCATCTCTTCGACGCCCTCTCGGCCTTCGCCAACTTTGGATTCCCCGAGTCCCACTCGGTCTCCTTCGCCCACCTCGTCTACTGCTCGGCCTGGATCAAACGGCACTACCCGGCGGCGTTTCTGGTGTCGCTGCTCAACGCCCAACCACTGGGGTTCTGGTCACCGCAGTCCCTGGTCGCCGACGCCCAGCGTCACGGCGTCGTGGTGCACCGCCCCGACGTGCAGTCCTCGGGGGTCGGGGCAACGCTGGTGGGGTCACCGGAGCACCCTGAGGTGCAGCTGGGGCTGTCGGCAATCCGAACCATTGGTGACGAGCTCGCCTCCGCCATTGTGGCGGGGGCGCCGTGGCGCGACAGTGAGGATCTGGTTCGCCGGGCCGGCTGTCAGCAACACCACCTCGAAGCTCTCGCCGCCGCGGGGGCCCTCGACTGCTTTGGGGCCAGTCGACGGGAGTTGACCTGGACGGCGGGTGCGGCGGCGCAGAGCACTCCGGGCCGACTCGAAGGGGTGGTGACGGGGTTGGTGGCACCGCGACTCACGGCGCCGAGTGAACTCGAACGGGTCGCCGATGACCTGTGGGCGCTCGGTCTAACGCCCGAGGCCACGGCCCTGGCCCTCGTGCGGCCGGCCCTCGACGAACGTGGCGTGGTGCGCGCGAGCGCCCTGGGAACGGTGGAGAGTCCGCGAGTGGCGGTGGCGGGAGTGGTGACGCACCGCCAGCACCCCGAGACGGCCAAGGGCGCGGTCTTCTTGAACCTCGAAGACGAGACCGGTCACGTCAACGTGATCTTCTCGAAGGGAGCGTGGGCCCGGTGGCGCGAGTGCGCACGGTCGTCACCGGCGTTGATTATTCGTGGCACTATCCAGCGCGGTCAGGGCTCGCTGGCCCTCACGGCCGAGTTTGTGGAGGCGCTGTCACTGGGGGCAACGGTGCCCTCGCGGGACTGGCGCTAGTGCGGCCCTAGTTCGCCGTGGGCGTGGGTGCGTCGTCGGTGCACTGACAGTCAACGCACGTGCAGGGATTGCAGCGGCACTGTTCATTGGTACAGGTTGACATACGTCTCCTTAGCTCCAGCGAATGATGGACGAGGCCCACGTCATACCGGCACCGAAGCCGGTCAGCAGGGCGTACTCACCCGGCTTGATGCGACCTTCCTTGCGGGCAATGTCGAAGGCCAGCGGGATCGACGAGCTTGAGGTGTTGCCGTAACGGTCGAGCGTGATCACCGCGTTGTCCATCGAAACGTTCAAGCGCTCGGCGACGGCCTGAATGATGCGCACGTTGGCCTGGTGGGGAATGATGAGCGAAAGCTGGTCGGCCGAGATACCGGCGCGGGCGATGGCTTCCTCGGCCGAGTCGACCACGGCACGCACGGCCCGACGGAAGACTTCGCGGCCGTCCATCTCGAAGGTGCCACCGTGGGCGCAGGCGAGGATGTCGGCGGCGGTGCCGTCGGCGCCAAGCGAGAAGGAGAGGACGTCGTTGGTGTCGGCGCTGTATTCCATGACGCAGGCGCCACCACCGTCACCGAACAAGACGGCGGTGTTGCGGTCGGTCCAGTCAACCCAGCCCGAGAGGCGCTCGGCACCAATCAGCAAGATGCGCTTGGCGCCAGTTTCGAGCAGGCCCTGTGCGACGCGGACGCCGTACATGAAGCCACTGCAAGCAGCGTTGAGGTCGAAGGCCGGGCAGGTGGCCCCGAGGTCGGCCTGGATCATCGCCGCGGTGGCGGGGGCCATGCGGTCGGGCGTCGTCGTGGCGAGCAGGATGAAGTCAATGTCCGCGGGGGTCAGTCCGGCGTCGGCGATGGCGGCGCGGCCCGCTTCGGTGCCGAGCGAACGGGTGGTGCCGCCGATGCGGCGCTCGCGAATACCGGTGCGTTCCGAGATCCAGGCGTCGGAGGTGTCCATGGTCAGCGACAGTTCGTCGTTGGTCACGACACGGTCGGGAATACCAATACCCCAGCCAGTGAAACGAACACCCATAGACATAGCCCCTTTACTGGCTCGACGTAGGTGCCAGTCTACGCCCCAGCACCGCCGTTTTGGGGTGCCTTGAGGACCTGCAGGCTGCACCGTGCGGTGCAGACCAAGCGATCACGGTCGTCACGAATCTCGACGGCCCAGACGTGCACGGTGCGCCCCTTGCGAATGGGGGTGGCAATGGCGCGAATCTCGCCGGACTTCACGGGGCGCAGGTGCGAACAGTTGAGCTCGGTGCCCACCACAATTTCGTCCTCCGCCACACTCACAACACCGCCAATGGAGGCGGCGCCTTCGGCCAACAGGGCTGACACGCCACCGTGCATGATGCCAAAGGGCTGGTGAACGGCCGGGGTGACGTTGAGCGTCAGGACGACGCGGTCGGGCGTGACTTCGGTCGCGGTAATGCCCAGCGTGTCGTGCACGTTCTGCACTTTTGGTAAGCGATCGGACCAGGTCGTCATGTTCTTCAGTGTACGGGCTGCCGGTATGGTTACTGATTATGAGTCGCTTCGTTGATCTTCGTTCCGATACCGTTACCCAACCCACCCCGGGCATGCGCGAGGCCATGGCCGCGGCCGTGGTCGGCGACGACGGCTACGGCGAAGACCCCACCATCGCGGCGCTTGAGGCTCGCTACGCCGCCCTCGTCGGCAAAGAGGCGGCCATCTTCGTGCCGTCAGGCGTCATGGCCAATCAGATTGCCGTGCGCGTGCTCACCCAGCCCGGTGACGTGATTATTGCGGGCAAGTCCCAGCACGTCGTCAGTTACGAATACGGTGCCTCTGCACGTAACTCCGGAGTGCAGTTCGCGCTCGTCGATGACAGCACCGGCGAACTCAACCTCGACGACGTGCGCGAGTACCTCGCCGCGGAAGATGACCACCAACCCCACATTGGCCTGTTGTCCATAGAGAACACCCACATGCCCTCGGGCGGAACGCCGTGGTCGCTCGATGCCCTGCGCACGCTGAAGTCCGTGGCGGGGGAGCGCCCCATCCACCTCGACGGCGCGCGCCTCTTCAACGCGGTCGTTGCCACCAAGGTCTCGGCCGCCGAGATCTGCGCCAATGCGACCACCGTGATGTCGTGTTTGTCGAAGGGGCTCTGCGCCCCGGTGGGTTCACTGCTCGCCGGACCAGCAGCGCTAATGGAGCGTGGCCGCATTGAGCGCAAACGCTTGGGTGGCACCATGCGCCAGGCCGGCTTCTTGGCCGCGGCCGGACTGCTGGCCCTCGACAACATCGATCGCCTGGCCGAGGACCACGCTCGTGCCGCCACGCTGGCGCAGGCCTTCGCGGCAGCCTTCCCCGAGTCGGGCTACGACCCCGCCACGTGCCAGACCAACATCGTGGCCTTTACGCACCCGCAGGCCCGCCAAATCGTCCACGAACTGGCCGAACGAGGCGTTGCGGGCGGTACCGTGGCCCCGCGTCGGGCCCGGTTTGTGGTCCACGCCGGCATTTCGGACGACGACGTCGCCTACGCCGTCGATGTGCTCAAGGATTTCCACCCGCGGGGCTAGTCGTTTCACGAAATTCACCCAATTCTTTTTCGGCCTGAACAGGGCGAAGGGTAACCTTGAGGGCAAACGAGCACGCTATGACCGACATCCTTCACCTCTCCACGTTCCTGCGACGACCGATCTACGACCAGGACGGCGGACGTATCGGACGAGTCCAGGACCTTGTCGCTCGTCTCGGCGATGACGCCCACCCGCCAATCGTCGGCGCGGTCATCAAGATTGAGGGTCGAAATACCTTCGTGCCCATCCGCAAAATCGGCGGCTTGGCCCAGGGGCGCATGACCTTCCAGGGCAAGCGCGTGGACCTGCGCCGTTTTGAGCGCCGCCCCGGTGAGCTGCTCTTGGCCGAAGACCTCTTGGCCCGCAACTTGATCAACCTGGTCCGTGGCCGCCTCATCATCGCCAACGAAATCGAAATCGCCGAGATTGACGGACAGTGGGAAGTCGTGGGTGTTGACCCGGGTCGCCGTCCCTTCTTCCGCCGCATTCTGGGGAAGAACCTCGGCCAGCGCGTCAAGGCCGAGGCCATCGTGGACTTTGCCTCGATTGAGCCCTTCGTTTCGCACGTGCCCTCGGCACGCCTGCGCATCCCGTACCGCAAGTTGGCCAAGCTGCACCCCGCACAGATCGCCGACCTCGTCGAACAGGCCAGTCACGAAGAGGGTGAAGAGATCATCGAGGCCGTGGGTCTGGACCGTGAGCTTGAGGCCGACGTCTTCGAGGAGCTCGACACCGAGCACCAGTTGGAGTTTCTCCAGTCGCGCACCGACGTGGAAGCCGCCCGTCTGCTCGCTCGTATGGAGCCCGACAACGCGGCCGACCTGATTAACGAGGTTGATCAGGAGCGACGCCTTCCGATTCTCGAGAACCTGCCCGATGACACCCAGCGCAAGGTGCGTCAGCTCCTCTCCTACAACGCCGACACCGCTGGTGGTCTTATGAATACCGACTTCGTTTCGGTGAGCACCGAAGCCACTGTGGCCGAGGCCCTCACCGCGATTCGTGTGTCGAAGGTGCCCGCTGCGTCACTGCACGCCATTTTCGTCATGGATGACGCCGGTACGCCGCTGGCCGAAGTGTCGCTGGGGTCACTCGTCAAGGCCCGCGAGACCGACACGGTCCTCAGCATTGCGTCGGCCAAGATGAGCCACGTTCACGCGCACTGGGACGTGCACCGTGTGGCGCGCACGATGAGTGACTTCAATTTGACCGTGGTGCCCGTCCTTGACGACCAGCACGGCTCGATGATTGGTCTCGTCACTGTTGACGACTTGATTGAAGAACTGCTGCCCCAGGGATGGCGTCGCGAGTTCGGAATGACCACGGTCGAAGAATGACCGTGACCCTGTCGCTCGTTCTAAGGGGGCTTGTCTGAAACCCCCCAGTACCACCTCGAACACGCCCGACCGACGCCACCGAGTGACGACCAGCGCTTAACGCCCTTGTCTCGCGGTGGCCCCCATCACCACACGAGAAAGGAGAAGCAGTGAGCGCGTCACCAGAAAACCAGATCACCGGTGCCTTCGGCACAATCAAGTCCCACGACCTCGGCGGCCGCCGCGGTATTCGCGCACGCCTGCTGACCCTGCTCGCCATTATTGGCCCCGGCCTCATTGTCATGGTCGGCGACAACGACGCCGGTGGCGTGTCAACCTACTCCCAGGCCGGACAAAACTACGGCTACTCGCTGCTGTGGGTCCTGCCGCTCCTCATCCCCGTTCTCGTCGTGATTCAAGAG
>Ga0208253_1000493_pt1 | contig 16114 bp, 2 predicted proteins | sample CryBogCBE10Oct08_FD_184573 | JGI IMG/M metagenome (GOLD analysis project Ga0208253, IMG submission 184573) | Freshwater microbial communities from Crystal Bog, Wisconsin, USA - CBE10Oct08 (SPAdes) | ecosystem: Environmental > Aquatic > Freshwater > Lake | place: Crystal Bog, Wisconsin, USA...
AGTTCCACTAGCCGAAGAACCCAGTACCAAAGATGAAGCAGGTGTACTGCTGAAAGTTGTACCAGAACTGATACTTCCATTTACAGTAAGGGTGTTACCATTTAAGTAAATGGTGTTCGAACCGGTGATATTACCTAAAGTAACAGGCGTACCAGATGGCAAATTAGGTGCATAATTAGTAGTAGCAATAGTTACACTCTCGCCACTTGAAGGAACACCACCACACCAGTTAGTAGCATCAGTCCAAATTGAACTGGTACCACCATACCATGTTTTGTATCCAACAGTAATAGTTACACTGCTGGAAGCAGCAGCAGAACAAACCCCACTAGTAACAACTGCTTTATAATAGGTTGTTGCAGTTAAATTGGTAGCAGTATAATTAGCTCCTGTTGCTCCACTGATATTATTGAATGTACTATTATCGGTTGATGATTGCCACTGAATAGTACCAGTATTTCCACTTAATGTAAGTTGGGTACTATTAGTACCAGAACAAACTGTAGCACCACCACTGATAGTACCAGCTACTGAAGCATTTACGGTTACACTTATATTCTGTGTAGCAGTACAACCTGTGGAATTGGTAATAGTCATTGTACCAGTATAAGTTCCTGCTGTAGTACTTGCAGGAATAACTATATTATTGATAGTACCTGAACCGGATGTAAAGGAGAAGTTGGTAGCTCCCTGATCGGTAAGACCTGCAGAATGTGCAGCAGTACTCCAGGCAATACTATAAGATGTTGGAGTACCAGTAGTAGTTGAATAATCCAGCGTAGTGTTTTGATTACCTATACTATAACAAACCGCTGCAGCAGTACCTCCCGATGTAATACTTAAAATATTAGTAGGAGTAACCGAAATAACATTAGAGTTTGAACTGCTATTGCTACCCAATATACCTCTTACCACATAACTATAAGTGGTACCTGTAGTTAAACCAGTAACAGGATAAGTAGTAACATTACCTACATTCAAATTATTATAGCCAGCAATGTTGGTAGCATAATTGACAGCATAGTTGTCAAAACCTACATTGCTACCATTTTTAGCAAATACAAATCTGAATTGGGTAATATTTGCAGGAAGTGTAACATTGGAAGTACCATCAGTTTTATAGTCTAACACATAACCTGAACTATTAGCATTAAACTGATTGCTGCTACCATAAGTAGCAGAACCTGCTGTAGATGTACAAGAAACAACATCAATAGTAGTCCAAGTTCCAGCTATTAAACCCTGAACTGTTAAAGTAGATGTATAAGGAGAAATTGCATTATTATAAAAATAGAAACTTAACTCAGTAGCTGTTCCAGACCCAGGAATAGCCGGAGCGGTTAATGTGCCACTACCACTAAATTTAAAGGAATTTCCAGAGCTTCCTGCTCTGTATGGAGAAGAAGTATAGCCTGAAGGTATTGAACTGGTATAATTCCATGTACCTGAAGAACTTGAGGTAAAGCTTGTACTTCCTGAAATGTTTCCATCAAAATTCTCTGTTTTGGTAGAAGAAGTATACACATCTAATGCATAGCTTGTAGCACAAGTCACCGCACCCCAATTAGCTGTAAAGCCAGTACAGAAAGAAGCGGTAGCTGCTGTAGCGGTAGGAGCTGCAGTGGCTGAAGTAACATTAGATGTAACGTCTAGTCTAGTAATTGATTCACAACCATTAGCTGTTTGAGAAGCATAATAATGAGTAGCATTCACTAAAGCTGTGGAAGTAGCTAAAGCAGTTCCACCACTAGCAGCTGCATACCACTGAATTGTAGAACCTGTTGCAGACAAATTAGCCACCGTACCAGAACCACAGAATGTTTGTGGTGAAGTTCCTGTAGGAGCACCAGGTGTGCTATTTACGGTAACACTAACATCTACTCTAGCAGAAGACTCACAACCATTAGCTGTTTGAGAAGCATAATAATGAGCCGTTGTTAATGCAGTTGAGGATAATTTTACCGTACCTGCAGTTGCTGCATCATACCAGATAATGCCTGTACCAGTTGCAGATAAATTTGCTACAGTAGGACTTGTAGCACTACAGAACGATTGATTAGTACTTGCAGTAGGTGCAGAAGGTGTGGTATTAATTGTTGCTGTTACAGTTACTCTGCTATCAGATTCACAACTATTTACAGTTTGTGATGCATAATATGTTGTAGAGCTAAGTGCAGTAGAGGAAGATAATACATTACCTGCAGTTGCTGCATCGTACCATACAATACCTGTTCCGCTTGCTACTAAATTAGCCACAGTAGGATTTGTTCCACTACAGAACGATTGATTGGCAGAAGCTGTAGGTGCACCAGGAGTTGTATTAATAGTAGCAGTTACATCCACTCTGCTTGGCGATTCGCAACCACTTACTATCTGACTGGCATAATAATGTGTAGCAGTGGTTAGAGCTGTAGATGAAGATACTACACTTCCAGAACTAGCAGCATCATACCAGATAATAGTACCCATTCCGCTTGCTACTAAATTAGCAACAGTTGGACTAGAAGCACTGCAGAACGATTGTGCAGCAGTTGCACTTGGTGCAGATGGTGTTGTATTGATAGTAACTAATACATCCAATCTGCTACTCGATTCACAACCACTTACGGTCTGACTGGCATAATAATGTGTAGCAGTTGATAATGAACCTGCAGCCACAGTTGCACCACCAGAAGTTGTATACCAGGCAATAGCATTACCTGTTGCAGTTAAATCAGCAACAGTTGGACTAGTAACTGAACAGAACACCTGATCCGTACCAGTAGGTGCCGATGGTGTAGCATTTACGGTTACCTCTACTGCATTGGAAGCCAATGACTGATCAGCATTTGTTTGTCCGCAAGTATTATCCGTAGCATACCCTACACAGAAATAATACCTTGTACCCACTTCCGAAGCAGTTGACAATGGTGTATAAAAATAATTGGTTGCTCCGCTGATTAGCGTTGCAGTTGAAACAGTATTACTATTAGTAGTATTATAATACCACTGATAAAGTTTGGTAGAAGTACCCACCGTGCCAGTAGTAGTAACATTAGTAGTTAACTGTGTTGCAGTTATTCCCTGACAAATTGTTTGTGTGCTGGATGGTGATACCGTGGTAGAACTTGGACAAGTAGGATAAGTAGGTGCGTAAACACTAAATGTTCCTGTATTATAACTAAATGAATAATTATCGGCTACACCGCCCGACACATTGATAGTATAATTACCTATAGTACTAGCGTCTGCCGTACAGGTTGCTGTAGGGGCAGTGGTTAAGTTGGAAGCATTCTCGCCAGTTACAAAACCAGAATAACTAACCGTAAAGGAAGGAACTGAACCTCCCTGAACTACCGATTGGTTATCGGCGGTTACAGTTAATACTGCTTTACTGATAGTAAAGCTACCAGCAGATGCTGCACTTATGCTGCTGTAGTTTGTTGCATCATTAGGTGTAAAAGTCGCTGTAACAGTATAAGTTCCTGCCACTGTAGGTACCGTAGAAGAACCATTGTAAGTAACATTGGTAAACGTACCAGTAATAGTTCCATTTACGCCACTAGCTACTATGGTAGCTGCATTTGATGCACCTGTGTACGTTTGTGGTGAATTATTAACGGTTATAGTAGGTGTTGCTTTACCAATAGTGAAGGTTCCAATGGTTACTCCAGTAAAACTATTGTAATCTGTACCATCGTTAGGTACAAAATTGGCAGTAACGGTATAAGTACCCGGTGTTGTTGGAACTGTAGAGGAAGCGTTGTACTTAATATTACTAAACGTACCAGTAATGGTTCCACTTACGCCAGTAGCTACTAAGGTAGCTGAAATAGCAGATCCTGAATAAGTTACCGATGGATTGGAAATAGAAAATACAGGATCTACTTTGCCTATAGTAAAACTATTGGTGGATGTTGCGCCGCTAAGTGAATTGTAATCGGTAGCATCTGTAGGGGCAAAGTCGGCAGTAATTGTGTAAGTACCCGCCGATGTTGGGGTAGTTGCCGATCCATTATATTTAATATTACTTACAGAACCCGCAACAGAGCCATTAACTGTTGCTGCAATTGCAGAACCGGTATAAGCAACGGATGGATTGCTTACACTGATACTTGGAGTAAGTTTGCTGATAGTAAATGTACCAATTGTTACAGCAGAAAGTGTATTGTAATCAGTAGCATCTGAAGGGGTAAAGTCGGCCACTATGGTGTAGCTACCTGCACTGGTTGGTACAGTAGCAGAACTATTATAAGTAATATTGGTAAATGAACCAGTAATGGTTCCACTTACACCTGTAGCTACTAAAGTAGCTGCAATAGGAGAACCTGTGTAAGGCGTAGATGCATTAGAGATAGACAAGGTAGGAGTTGCTGGATTAATAGTAATTGTTACTGGCAATCTTGTAGCACTTACAGCACCACAAACAGTATTTCTGGCCTCTGCATAATAAGTGTACTTTCCTGCTGTGGTATTAGCAGTACTATTTACATTTCCAGAAACAACTGGCGAACCGCCGGTTGATGCACTATACCAATCCACAACAGGTGTAGTACCAGATATTGTTGTTGTACCTGCAGTTGCATAATGTGAACTACCATCATAAGTTACCGTAACATTAGAAGAAGTTGGTACAGCTGGTGTTGCACAACTAATAGTTCCATCTAACTCTAAATCAGTATGATTACTACCTCCATCATATATATATAAATTACCAGAAGTTGAAGATGCGCTATAAGGAACAATTTTGAATGTAACAGTTGAAGCCATTAAATTCTGCAAAGCAGAAATACCAGTTAAATCAATACTTGCCAGAGAACCTGAAGAAGTAGAACTATGTGTAGCAGCTATACCAAAATCTAATCCATCCTGAATAAGAATGTATGATCCGGAATTTACTTTATAATAAATTGAACCCGTTAGAGGACCTGTTTTAGTTCTATAGTAATTAAATGTTGGCAGAGAAGTTAGACTTACAGAATATCCGTTACTAGTTGTAATTGCGAAATAAATATCTGCTGAGGTTCCTGAACCTGGGTTAGTTGTTGATGTACTAAATCCATTTGCCCCCCATTCATTTGATCCTGCACTACCTGATGTAGTCAAACCAGAATTTCTAGTTAATCCTGTAGATACTGTTACACCTGTATGTGTTGATGTTGCTGACATTGGACTTGAACCAAAAGATCCAACACCATTCATATTCCATGTAGCAATTGCAACCGGAGCAAGAGTAATAGTTAATGCATGTGAAACATTTGTAGCAGCAGCATAATTAGTATTCCCTGGTTCTGATGCAATGATATTACAAGTACCAGCACCAACTATTGTAACAGTAGTTCCTGAAACAGTTGCTACTGAAGAATTATCAGAACTAAACGAAACTGTTAAACCAGAAGTTGCTGTACCTGATACGGTAAAACTAGTAGTAGCTGTGGTATAAGAAGAAGGACTTAAAGTAAATGAAATAGTATTAGTTGCCTGTGTAATTGCACCCGTTAAACCGGTAGGTTGTGTAAGGCTATAGTTACCGGCTGCACTACCCGTTAATGTTGCGGTAGAAGTTACAGCAATTCCTGTTCCAACATTTGCACTATTGTAGGTACCTGTACCGTTCAATGTTACATTAGAAGCATCCCCAGCAAGTATACCGTTCAATGTTCCTGTATACGTAGCGGTAGCATAAGTATCATAAGGTTTTGTAATAGGAGATATACCAGAAATGGTAACAGTTAATGCAGTAATATTAGCTGTTAAACCTGTTGGTTGAGTTAGTGTATAGTTTCCAGCAGCAGAACCACTTAATGTAGAAGTTGAGGTAACTGCAATGATGTTACCCACTGTAGTCTGAGCAAATGTACCGGTATTGTTAAGCGTTACATTGGATGCATCACCCGACAGTACACCATTCAGCGTACCTGTGAAAGTAGCTGCATTGGTGCCATCATAAGGTTTATTATTGGCAGTAGCGCTTGTTACAGTTAGTGTTTTTCCAGTAATATTAGCCGTTAATCCTGTTGGTTGGGTTAAGGTATAGTTTCCAGCAGCCGAACCACTTAATGTTGCTGTAGAGGTTACCGTTAATCCAGTACCTACCCCTATCTGGCTAAATGTACCGGTACCATTCAAAGTAACGTTACCATTATCTGCCGTTACTATTCCATTTAATGTACCGGTGATGGTAGCGGCATTGGTTCCATCGTACGCTTTATTACTAGCCGCAGCACTGGTAAGCGTCAGTGTCTTTGCATTAATATTAGCTGTTAAGCCTGTTGGTTGGGTTAAGGTATAGTTTCCTGCCGCAGTTCCAGTTAATGTTGCTGTAGAGGTTACCGTTAAACCTGTACCAACTCCTATTTGGCTAAATGTACCGGTACCATTCAAAGTAACGTTTCCGTTATCTGCCAGTAAAATACCATTTAAAGTACCAGTTATAGTAGCAGCATTGGTTGCATCATACGTTTTATTACTAGCTGTTGCTCCATTTAAGGTTAGTGCTACAGCAGTAATATTGGCAGTTGCTGTTGGTTGAGTAAGTGTATAAGAAGTACTATGTGTACCAGTTAAAGCATATCCTGTAGTGGTAATTGTTTTACCATTACCCACTGCAGCAGTTGCAAAACTGGAAGATGCTGATGAACCATTTAAGGTAAGTACATCTCCATTTACTGCTGCACTTAAAGTAGCAGTTCCTGTTAAAGTTGCACTAGTTGTACCATCGTATGTTTTGTTTACCCCTGTTAACCCAGAGATTGTTAAGGTATAAGGCGAAACAGTACTGGAAACTGTTGCTACATCTACCTCGCTAGCACCTCCTCCGGTAATTTGTATATTACCTGTATAAGTTCCTGCAAGGGTAGTAGCCGCTATACGTACATAAATAGTTGTACTGCTAACTGTTCCACTTGTTGCTGTAAGGGTTAAACTGCTACTGTAACCACTACCCGAAGATATCTCGTATCCTGAAGGTGCTGATAAGGATAAATCGCCTGAAAGATTACCACCCGATACCGAGAAGCTGGCAGGAGTGGTAGAAGCAGAACCATACGTGGTATTTACCGCAGTAAGCGGTGTACCAGTAACAATTATAGTAGGTGTGGCACTTACTGTAATATCTCCTGAATTATAAGTAATTGAATAATTTGCAGTATTAAATGAACCTCCTGTTGCTAGTGAAGGCGTTACCTGACCTGTATAAGTACCTACTGCATCGCCTGCAGCAGCACCGGTACCATACGTAATAGTAACAGAACCAATGGTTTCGCTACCTACTAGACCACTCGAAGTAAAAGCTATAGAACCTGCACCACCAGTAAGAGTATTACCATAAACCTTGGTTACATTATTGGCAGTAATAGAAAGTGATGCTTGATTTACAGTTATTTTTCCGGCCACATAAGATATAGTATAATTACTAGCCGTAAATGTTCCACCAGTAGCAGCAGATACTGTTACCTGAGAATTGTAAGGAGACCCTGCAACCGATGCGTTTGCAGCCGACCCTGTGCCATAAGCAATAGTAACAGAACCTACCGTTTCGCTATTTTGATTTCCAGCAATTGAGAATGCAGTAGAACTTGTACCACCTGTAATTGCCGTTCCATATGTTTTGGTTACATCGTTTGCAGTAATAGTTAAGGTTGCTTTGTTGATAGTTATTTTTCCTGTTACATAAGTAATACTATAGTTACTTGCTGTAAACGTTCCTCCAGTTGCTGCACTTGCTGTAACAGTTGCTGCATAAGGAGACCCAGCAACCGATGCATTTGCTGCAGCACCAGTACCATAAGCAATAGTAACAGAACCTACCGTTTCACTATTTTGAAGTGTAGAAGTTGTAAATGCAGAAGAACCTGTTCCTCCGGTTAATAAAGTTCCATAAGTTTTGGTTACATCATTTGAAGTAATAGTTAAAACTGCAGCATTTACGGTTATTTTTCCAGTAACATAAGTAATATTATAGTTACTTGCTGTAAACGTTCCTCCTGTTGCTGCACTTGCTGTAACAGCTGCTGAATAAGGCGAGCTAGCTACCTATGCATTTGCTGCAGCACCAGTACCATAAGCAATGGTAACAGTGCCTACTGTTTCGCTATTCTGAAGTGTTGAAGTAGTAAATGCAGTAGAACCTGTTCCTCCAGTCAGTAAAGAACCATAAGTTTTAGTAACATCGTTTGCAGTAATGGTTAATGAAGCGGCCGATACTGTATTTCCTGTGCTGGCTGTAGTAATATTTACAGTAGTTGCACCAGTACTGGTTAGTGTTATATTCTGAGAATTGTAAGATCCCGATACGCCTGCTGTAGCTTTTAAGCGTATTCTTAAACTACCACTTGCTGTTCCGGATGTTTGTGTAAAGGTTGCTGTAGGTCCATAGGTTATTCCATCGCTGGAAACCTCAAAACCAGTAGGGGCTGTTGCCGTAATATTTGCAGTAAGATTGCTACCCGATACTGGAAAACTCTGTGCATCAGATGCTGTACCATAGGTGGTGGTAAATGCTGTAGCAGTTGCAGTACCGGTAATTGTAGGAACAATTACATTGATGGTATAATCTTCCACTTCTCCCTGATATGCACTACCAGTATATAAAATAGCACAAGGATTTGGATTAACATTGGTACGATAAGAAGCATTGTAATCTGCTATTATTCTCATTCTGTAAGAACCTGCTGGCTGACCTACCGGTACAGTTAATGTTTTGTTAGATAAATTGGCACTAATCTGACTACCTGTAGTAGTGGTATAAATAATTTCGTTACTGTTGTTGCCAAAAGTTCCATTATTATCCCAATCTACCCAAACACCTACTCCATAACCAGATGAAACACTGTACATACTAACACTATAGGTGATGTTAGAACCAGGGTATTGCGTTACAGATTGTGCGGTATAGTTTGCATAACCACCTGCTGTAAATGTTGTAGTATTATTGATAGCATTGACTACTGTACCACTTGCAACTACACTACTTATATAATAGGAACTGGTAGTACTTCCGGTGATAGTACAATACGCAACAGTAACAGTTAAAGATTGTTGTACACTAGTTGCAGCTGAGTAATTTGTACTTCCTGCCTCTGCCGCTGTGATGATAGTAGTACCTGCACCCACTATGTGTATATTACCACTTACTATTGTAGCAACAGCTGTGTTGGAACTAGTATATGTAATAGCATTGATTCCTGATGTAGGAGATGTAGCACCAGGACTGTAATCGGCTGTGGCAGTAGTTGCTCCAGATAATGCACCAAAGGTTATTGTTTGACTTGCCTGTGTGATACTACCAGTTAAACCTGTTGGTTGAGTAAGGGAATAGTTGACCGCAGCAGACCCACTAAGTGTAGCTGTAGACGTAACAGTAAGACCAGAACCTACCCCTGCCTGACTATAAGTACCTGTACCATTTAGGGTTACGTTGGATACATCTCCAGCAAGCACTCCTATTAATGTACCAGTATATGTGGCAGAGTTAGTTCCATCGTATGTTTTAGTAATTGTTGAAATACCAGAAACAGTCAGAGTAACTTTGGTAATATTAGCAGTTAAACCTGTTGGTTGCGTTAATATATAGTTACCTAAAGCAGCCCCACCTAAAGTACAGGTTGAAGTAACAGCAATTCCGTTTCCAGCGGCTGTTTGTGCAAATATACCAGTACCACTCAAGGTTACATTTCCAATATCAGCAGTTATCACACCACTCAGTGTACCGGTTATAACAGCAGCATTAGTACCATCATAGGTTTTGCTGGTAGCGGCTGCACTGGTTATTGTTAATGCTTTAGCAGTAATATTAGCGGCTAGTCCGGTAGGTTGTGTAAGACTATAGTTTCCTGATGCAGAACCTGTTAAGGAAGACGTAGAAGTAACTGCTATTCCGTTTGCAACATTTACAGAAGCAAATGCACCTGTACCATTCAAAGTAACGTTACCATTATCTGCAGCTACTATTCCATTTAATGTACCGGTGATGGTAGCGGCATTTGTGCCATCATACGTTTTGTTTGATGCCGCAGCACTAGTAAGGGTAAGTGTTTTAGCAGAAATAGTAGCTGTTAAGCCTGTTGGTTGTGTCAAGGTATAGTTTGATGCAGCAGAACCAGTTAAAGAAGCAGTTGAAGTAACAGCAATTCCGGTACCAATTCCTGACTGTGCAAATGTGCCGGTACCAAGATAAGAAACATTAGATGTTTCACCAGCTAATACCCCGGTTAGTATTCCGGAGATAGTTGCTGCATTAGTAGCATCATACGTTTTATCGCTTGCTATAGCTCCATTTAAAGTTAATGCAATGGCGGTAATATTAGCAGTTGCTGTTGGTTGAGTAACTGTATAAGAAGAACTATGTGTACCAGTTAATGTATAACCAGTTGTTGTAATTGTTTTAGTATTACCCACAGCAGCAGTTGCAAAGCTGGAGGATACTGAACTACCATTTAATGTAATGGCATCACTATTCACGGTACTACTCAAAGTAGCTGTACCTGTTAAGGTTGCACTAGTGGTTCCATCATATGTTTTATTTACGCCAGATAAACCTGATATTGTTAAGTTATAAGTACCTACTGTACTGGAAGCTGTAGCTACATCAGCGGCAGTAGCACCTCCACCGGAGATGTGTACATTACCTGAATAAGTACCCGCAACGGTAGTAGAAGCTAATCGTACATATATTGTGGTACTGCTTACCGTACCACTGGTAGCGGTAAGATTTATAGAAGTACTGTAACCACTGCCTGAAGCAACAGACACTTCAAAGCCTGAAGGTGCGGCTACTGTTAAATCGCCCGTTAAACTTCCTCCTGAAACAGAGAAACTGGTAGGTGAAGCAGATGCTGTACCATAAGTAGTATTAACTGCAGATAAAGTTCCTGAAGTATTAATAACCGGAGTAGCAGGAGCAACTGGTGTACCTGAAACAGAACTGGTAGCAGTACCATCCCCTGCTGCATTCACTGCTTTTAATTGTACATTATAAGCAGTACCATTTGTTAACCCTGTAATAACTATCGGACTGGTAGTAGTACCTGCACTGGTAAACGTACTTCCTCCGTTAGTTGAATATTTGTAATCTGTAATAGCTGATCCACCTGTAGCACCTGCTGTAAAGGCAACACTCAGTTGTTGATCACCAGCAGTAATACCAGTGATAGACGGAGCCGAAGGGGTAGTGTATGGAGTAGATGCAGTAGATGCAGTTGCTGTACCATCTCCCGCAGCATTTACTGCTTTAATCTGAACATTATAAGAAGTACCATTGGTTAATCCGGTAATTACTATCGGACTGGTAGTTTGTGTAGGAGAACATGCAGTAAAGGTACTTCCGCCATTGGTTGAGTATTTATAATTGGTAATAGCAGAACCATTTGATGCTCCCGCTGTAAACGCAACACTTAATTGTCCGTTTCCAGGCGTAATACCAGTAATAGAAGAAGCAGATGCAGTAGTATAAGGCGTAGCAGCAGTAGAACCAGTAGCAGTACCATCACCAGCAGTATTCACTGCTTTGATTTGTACATTATATGAAGTACCATTTGTTAATCCGGTAATCACTATCGGACTAGTTGTCTGAGTAGGAGAACATGCTGTAAAGGTACTTCCTCCATCTGTTGAATATTTATAATTCGATATCGCATTACCACCCGTAGTACCTGCAGTAAAGGCAACACTCAGTTGACCATTAGCAGGCGTAATACCAGTAATTGTTGGTGCACCTGGAGTAGTATAAGGAGTAGCCGCAGTAGAACCGGTAGCAGTACCATCCCCTGCAGTATTTACTGCTTTGATCTGTACATTGTAAGGAGTACCATTGGTTAAACCGGTAATCACTATCGGACTGGTTGTCTGAGTTGGAGAACATGCTGTAAAGCTACTACCTCCGTCGGTAGAGTATTTATAATTGGTAATAGCAGAACCATTAGCAGAACCTGCAGTAAAGTTTACACTCAACTGTCCGCTAGCCGGCGTAATACTGGTAATAGAAGGAGCAGCAGGAGTAGTATATGGCGTAGCCGCTGTAGAACCTGTTGCAGCACCATCACCTACAGCATTCACTGCTTTAATCTGTACATTATAAGAGGTACCATTGGTTAAACCGGTAATTGTTATAGGACTAGTAGTAACACCCGCTGAAGTCCAGGTACTACCACCATTGGTAGAATATTTATAATTGGTAATAGCTGATCCCCCTGTAGCACCTGCTGTAAAGTTTACAGTAAGTTGCCCGTTACCAGGTGTGATACTAGTAATAGAAGGAGCAGCCGGAGAGGTAATTAAATTAACATTATCAAAATAACAATTGGATGAACCAGTTGATGAAGTAAACAAGAATCCTAATTGTAATGTAGAAGAAATAGCACCAGCTGGTAATACAACAGTTTGAGTGGTCCAAGTATTAGAAGCTGCATATCTTAATATATTAGAACCGACCACTGTATAAGTTGTTCCATTAGTAGTATAAGTAACTGTAATACCATCAGTACTTGAAGAAGAACCAGTACTGGTGTACCAGCTAAATGTGACAGCAACTGCACTTGCAGTTGAGGTATTAAATACTGGTGAGATAAGTCTCATCTGATCCCCTGAAGTTGCAGCTGCTGCATTATAGGCTACAAAATAGGAACCATTAGCAGCAGTACTTAAAGTAGGTGAAGTACTAGTTGTAACATAAGTTAATGCAGATGATGTACCTGTTACCTGTGCAGTACTCCAACATGCCGTTAAAGAACCTGCATTCTCAAAGCTTTCACCACTGTATGGTAATGAAATTACACCACAAGGCGTTACACTATTTGATGCTGCACTTGCTGTTCCTGCGCCTGCTGCATTAGTAGCAGTTACCGTAAAGGTATATGCAGTTCCATTAGATAATCCGGTTACAGATATAGGGCTTGTAGAACCTGTACCAGTAAAGGAACCAGGAGAGGAAGTAACTGTGTAAGAGGTAATAGCTGAACCACCATTAGAACCTGGTGCAGTAAAAGTAACCGATGCAGATGCATTGCCTGCAGTAGCAGTTCCAATAGTAGGTGCACCCGGTACGGTATAAGGTGTAACTGAATTAGAAGCTCCACTAGCCGAACCGGTACCAATTGAATTGGTTGCAGTTACTGTAAATGTATAAGCAGTTCCATTCGTTAATCCTGTTACAGATATAGGACTGGTACCACCTGTACCAGTGAAAGAACCTGGTGAAGAAGTTACTGTATAACTGGTAATAGAAGCACCTCCGTTTGATCCTGGTGCAGTAAAGGTTACCGATGCTGTACCGCTAGTTCCGGATACAGAAGCTGTTCCTATGGTAGGAGCTCCTGGTGTAGTGGCTGGTGTAGCAGCAGTACTTCCTGTAGCTGTACCATCCCCAATTGCATTCACCGCTCTTATCTGTACATTATAAGATGTACCATTAGTTAATCCGGTAATAGAAATAGGACTGGTAGTCTGTGTAGGAGAACAGGCAGTAAAACTACTACCTCCATTGGTAGAGTATTTATAATTGGTAATAGCTGAACCACCGTTTGAAGAAGGTGCTGTAAAAGCAACAGACAGCGTAGTATTACCCGGTGTAATACTGGTAATGGTAGGTGCCAAAGGTGCAGTAGGAGAAGAAGTAGAAGCACTTGCAGTAGGGCTATTTGAAGTAGCAGTACCTGCACCATTCTTTGCTATGGTATAAAAAGTATAAGAAGTACCTGAACTTAATCCTGTAACAGTTATAGTATTACTGGCACCCCAGGTAGAAGCGGTCTGATAAACTGCAGAAGCACTCAATGACCCATTTGCCTGTACATACTGACTGGTAGTACTACAATAGATTGCATAAGTAGTAGCACCAGGATTACCATCGATTGCACCAATAGTTACGTTTAAAGAATTACCGGTAGGTGTACCTACGGTAGGTGCAGTAGGTGTATTAGCCAGTGTGTAGAAAGAAGATGCTGAACCATAACTAGTACCTACACTGTTGGTAGCATAAGCATTGTAAGCATATTGTGTGTTAACAGACAACCCAGTAATTGCACTAGAGAAAGCACCAGTTTGAACTGCTGTAGGGGTAGTAGACGTACAATTTGTACCACCTACTGTCGGATTTGTATTTGCACTGTACAAAGCATATGCTATACCATTTGAAGTTACAGTAGCTGTACCAGCTGATGATGTATTACCTGCAAGGGTAGCACCCGAAGTAGTAATACTAGCAGCAGCAGTAGTTGTAAGCGTAGGTGCAGAAGAAGTAGAAGCTACTGTGAGGATTAATTGTCCAGAAACTACAGATAATGAACCAGTTGTTCCAGCTGCACCAGTAAAAGTTAATGCGCCTGGTGTACCTGTAACAGATGTATTTGTACCTTTTGCTATTAAGGTGTAAGTACCTACAGGTAATGAAGAAGAAACCGTGACTGGAGAATTACTAAGTGCTAAAGTTCCTCCAGTTCCGCTAAGTGATAGGGGAGCTGTACTACAAGTAGCTCCAATGTTAGGGAATGTTATACCACCAGTTGATAGTGTAATTGTACCAAGTGTAGCAAGTTTAACAATACCTGTGGTGTTTGCTCCACTTGATAAAGAACTAAGTGGAATGGAAGATAAAGACGTAGATGTTCTAGCAGATACATCAAAAGTAGCTCCAGATCCAATAATAATACTGCTTGTACTTACTATAGAACCTGTAGATGCTAGGGCAAGAGTTCCTGCTGAAATGGTAGTACTTCCAGAATAAGTATTTCCTCCTGATAAAGTAAATGTGCCTGTTCCTGTTTTAGTTATATTGAATGCACCAGCAATTACTGAACTAATTGTTAAAGTACTCCCAGAACCAATATTGAAATTACCACTACTAGTTAGCGTTATTCCAAGTGTACCTGTTCCGGATCCCGTATTAGGTCCACTTATTGTTAAATTGGGAGCAGTTGTAGCATTAAAAAGATAAAAAATATCATTTGCATTACCTGAAATTCCATTAGTAAATCCCCCTGAAACTCCCAAGATCAATGTACTATTAGTAGCCACACCTGTTGCATTTCCAATTGTATATGAAAGAGAGTTAGTTACATTTATTGATCTTCCAGTAATAGTCCCAGCTGTATTTGTCAAAGTAGTAGTACTTGAAGTTAAGCCAATATCATTTGCGTTTGTTGGTTTACTCGCAGTACTCCAATTAGAAGATGTTTGCATAGAACCAGCATTATTAAAATTATCAGTTTGCCCCCAACTCTTTCCTCCTATCAAAAGAGAAAGCATTAAGAACAATAATACAGGCAGCTTTTTAGCTAGGCCATTTAACGTTAAACTCTTAAACGTGCTAAACGTTTTCTTGTTCGTTGCGGTTGTATACATCATATTCATAATAATCTTTTTTAGCCTCACCGCCAACCCCTCTCCTGTAGAGAGGGTAGCCATAGGCTGAGTATTTTTTATTCGTTTTTCTATCTTTGCTAGTCCTATTCCCTAAAGTAAAAAGACTAGTGGTATTAAATTCAAATTCCATCAATCAGTAGCCTATACGGTGCTAATTAATGGGTAAAATGCTGGCATACCCTACCAGTATTTTATTTTCTATGGCGTTGGCAAATGTTAATGGTTCTTCTTTACTGTATTAAAATCGTTATATAGTACAGTCCTTAAAATATTAAAAAGGATAACGGAATGATAGCACAAATAAACAATGGTTTTTTAGTTATCAAAACTTTAGCCCAACAATTTTTTAACCGTTTCTCTATTACACAACCAAAACAAAAGCCAGTCTGCTTAAATTTTATCGTTAATACCTCACTTAAGCATCGGCAAACATATACATCCTATATTAATTGAATGTTACCACTATATTAAGTTTTTACTACTGTTTTAGGAACGGGGGTTAAAGCGTTCAAGGAGTTTAGGAGGTTCAAGAGGTTCAAGGAGTTCAAGGTTAATACAGAAAGCCCCTTTAGTTTTTCTTTTTTTAGTATTTAGTTTTTGTATTCCCTTGTATTTAATTCATCTGTATCTTTCTCTTTCCAAAGAAGCCGATACAATACTAGAGGGGCAGTTTAAACAAATGACAGAAGAAGAAATAGCAGTAATGGTTAGTAATAATAGAAAAACAAACTATGCAAAACAGACTGGTCATTGATACATCGGTGTATATTACTTACAC
>Ga0208253_1000495_pt1 | contig 16086 bp, 15 predicted proteins | sample CryBogCBE10Oct08_FD_184573 | JGI IMG/M metagenome (GOLD analysis project Ga0208253, IMG submission 184573) | Freshwater microbial communities from Crystal Bog, Wisconsin, USA - CBE10Oct08 (SPAdes) | ecosystem: Environmental > Aquatic > Freshwater > Lake | place: Crystal Bog, Wisconsin, USA...
GCATATACTTCCAATGCTGTTCGTACATCAGCGGCTCACCTCCCACCCAATACACCTCTTCAACGCGGTGCTCCTCAACAGCAGTAGCAAACTCTTGCTCTACCTGGGTGTCTTGAAACTTTGTAATTTGTTCTTTGACTTCAGGTTTCATCCAATGTGTATTTGGATCCTTCCAGTCGATCATATTGTTTTGCCGTTGCTCTGTCTCCCAAGCACTGGACAACATATCTCCACACATTCTACATTTGAAGTTGCAAAGATTACTAAATCTATAATCCCAACTTACAGGCTTCATTGTGGTATAGCCCGTACTGTCTGTACTCGCCATTGCGTCTAAATACTTATGTCCAAACAGCTGATCAAAATAACTGCGGTAAACGTCAGTGTTTAACAGCCGATCGTTGCATACTTCGCACTCGGGTAGAGTTTCACCGGCCATCATACGTTGACGCACTGATCGCATGTGATCACTGTTCCAGTGTTCATCTAAGGTAATAGGAATATATTTTCCAGTGCCAGATTGCGTATCTATATACTGTTGAAAATTCTGTGCAGGCTCCCTAGACGCACAGCACATGCGTCTTTCAGTTTGTGGACTTAGATAGGTGTGTACCCAAGGTGCAAGGCAAAGTGTTTTAGGTTTGGTCATTGGCAAATTCTAATATTGGGTATACCACATCCTGGGTAAATCTTTTATCAACTAATGCTCTATTATAAAATCTTTGATAGTTATATTCAACCTTTTCTTCTGTTAGGCGACTGTGATCTTGGCGATCGTAATTGACTACTTGTTTGTAGACTAGTTCTATTCTGCGTTCATCATCAGATACCAAATCGTAGTGCTCATCAAATAAATTGCCAAAGGTTTCAAATCCGCCTTCGCGTATAAAATGTAGTGTAGTTGGGCAAGCAATAGTTATAAAGGGATGACGTAGAGCCAATGGCTTCATTGTTTTTTCTGTTATAAAAACTTCTAGTCGACCACGGCTAACGGCTGTTTCGACTACTACGCTAAACTGTGTACGATTATACCAATCAGGATTGATGTATCTATCCCAGTGTGTTTCTGTGCGTTCTCTATCACCGTCAAGTCTAATTCCGCGATCAACATAACTGTACAGGCCTTGATCCACAATAGGTTGAAAAACATCGTGTATGTAATCCCTAAACGGTCTTTGATAATTCATCATTAACAAAAATTTACGATCAAACTTTGATTCTCGCATAATGTGTTGGTAATTAAAAAGACGGCTTTCTCTATACCAAAAGAACCAAGGAACTGTAATATACGATTCGGGCAGTCTGCGATCGTTTACGCAAATCATGTACTTTACAAATTTAGAGTCTATTGCGTGTGGAACATTATTTTCTTGTAAATTTTCTACTAGCACACGATAACCAGAATCTATTAATCCTTTAAGAAACATATCTTGAGCGGTATTCAAAATAAAAATTGTACTGGCACGGTCATAATCTGCTGTGGCTGTATACTGTTCTAATTCAAAGTATGGATCAAAACAGTTGCTGAATGCTGGGTAGATAAATCTACCAAAGTCATTATCAAAGTGTACTAGTTTTATCTTCATAGCCCATTGCTCGTGCTATTTCGTAATGCGTATCACGAAAGTCCTGCTTACGATAATCATCTGCCAGTTGCATTCTACGTAGGAACTCTGTGCCGTCGCTACCTGCGCCTAATTCAATAAAATTAATTACACGATCAATTTCTTTGGCATACTTGTTGTTTCGCCAGAATGTTGTTTTTAATTTGTTCAATACTAGTTCTTGTGCCTGTGGTGTCATTGACTGTATACTCATATGATCCGGGCCGTGTAACATATTGAAGTAAACATCTCCAAATTGTTTAGTGTCAGCCCAGGCCAGTAGTTCATCTAGGTAATAGACATTTTGTATGTTGATAGTAAAGCATAACTGTGTAGTGATATTTCCACAATGGGGCTTGTCTGTCATGTTGTTAACTACATCAACAATTTCGTTAGCACGATCCCACTTGGCACCGTAGCGTTCGTATTCAAAACGATCGCCTACGTTGTCAATACTGAATGCAACATCAACACGACCAAATTCTGCCCAAAGGTCAAACAAGTATGTGTCCCATTGTGTGGCATTTGTATTGTAGTGTATATCAATATGTTTTGCGTGGCCTGTTTGGCAAGCAAACTTTAATAGTTCTTTATGCTCTTCAATCATCCAAGGCTCACCGCCAGTAAATTCAATGTATCGGATGTTGGGAATAAGTTCACGCATGTTATCCCAGAATGTTTCTGTCTTGCGTGGCCAAGCGCCTTGACGTAGCCAAGTATATGCTTGATGTTGTTTGGGATCTTTGCCGCGATTTTTTTCATAGGCCATTTCTTCTTCGGCCCACTTACTTGATGACCACGATCCACATATACGACATTTTAAGTTACAGATGTTGCCTAGCTTTAAGTCAACGAACCAAAGTTGATCGGGAGTATCGTTGGCCCAGTCTACTTTTCTATACAGTTCTTTAAGACGAACTTGACTGTGTATGCGCTTACTGTCTCGTCCTGCGGCTTCTTCCTCCCAACAGCGATTGCATGTCTCGGGTTTAATACCCGCACGAAAGTCCTGTCGCAATTTTTGCATATATACACTATGGTATGCCGTTTCAAGCGTGGTTTCATTTAGGTCGTACTTCTTTCCTAATTCGTCTGTGATTTCTTCGTGTGCCATACAGCACGGACGTATAGATCCTGTTGGACTAGTTTCTATACTAATCCAAGGTAGCATACATATAGTCTTAGGTAGCGTTATCTCAGACATTCGAACTCCGGAAATGTTGCCCAAAAGTCTTCGCCACGTATTTCATCTAACTTACGTATTTCTTCTACAAAGCGAGGCCAGTGGTGACTTTGATCTCCAGAGCGCAAAAAGTTTAATGCTGACTTAAATCCGTTAGTAGCACGTTTAAGTCGATCTTGTGGCTCTAACCATTCAATGTGTTTCTCGTATGCAGGAATAATAACATCGCGCTTAAACCATTCTGGGAAGATATCAATACGATACCATTCTGGCCCTTGGCAAATGTTTACATTAAAATCTTGTGGATTGATAAGTTCTTGTTCTACCCATTCCTTATGGAAATCTAATATATGTAGCACGTTCATTGAACTTAGTGTAGCACTAATATAAAAATCTGCCCATGGTACTTCCTTGATCATGCGACGACGATTATCGATAGTCTGCGCCCAATCTGTTCCCTTACGCATTAGCTCCGCTCTAGCTCCGCTAGCATCTAAACTGGCACCCACGTGAATAATTCTAAAGTCTTTCCAATAATCAAATACGTGTTTGTCTTTGTAGCGTAGTTCACTAAAGTTAGTATTGTAAGTTAAGCGTATTTCATTCTTGCCTAGTTCAAGCAATTTTTCTAATAGGAAGTAATGTTCCTTCATGATTAGTGGCTCACCACCAGCAAAGTACACCTGTTCTAAATATGGAACGTGTGGCATCATTTGACGAATCATATCATCTTCGTCACCGGTAGTATACTCTACACGTGCCATTTCGCGGCCTAGCACGTCGGGCTTACGATTGTATAACTTTACGTGATCGTTATACCAATTTGAGCTAAAAATAGGACCGCAACTACGGCAACTAAAATTACATAAGTTACTAAAGCGGACGTCCCAGTAGCGTAACTGGAATTTGGGGTTTGTTCCATCTGGTAATGTTTCCTCTACTTCGTCAATGTGATGACCATAGTTACGATTGCTGTCGTAACGCATACTAAAGAAACCATTGGCTTCTTGCTCGTAACATTTTGTACATTCGCTACAGGACTTATCCTCTAGCATATTGACACGCATTTGTCGGTACCGGTCGTTATTCCAAACTTCTTCCATTGTGTTCTTGCGTAGGTCACCTACTGGTTGATGGTAGTCACTTAAACAACATGGGTATGCACGACCGTCTGGAAAGGCATGCATGTGCATCCAAGGTAGCATACAAAAGGCTTTTGATTCTGTTAATCTAGCCCACTGCTCATCTGTAAATTGTTTATCTTTGGCATAGAGTGGAGCACGACTATTATAGTCATAATTCTTAAAATAGTTTTTTATTTTGTCTGTCATAGCCCGTTATACCATTCTGCTAGTGCAGGGAAAGTTTCTGTAAAGTTTTTACCACGACGCTGATCGTACTGTTGATAAAACTTCTTAAAATCTTGTTGTAGTACTGATTGTTCTGCGGCGCCCATGTGTGGAGTTTTAACTACATCTAAATAGTCTATTAGACGCTTTAATTGATTAACTTCAAATTGATGCAGGAACTTGCTGTCGTAATTGTGATCCAACCATTCTTGTAGTTGTTCTCTATAAAACGTTCTTGCTGAATCGGGTAATACTAATGGACTTTGAAAACTAGGGAATCGTAAGATATTCAAACTAAATGTAGGAAAGTCACGACCATATTCCATTTTCCAATTAAGTAGTATATCTAAAAATGCAGGTAAGCCTTCTAAGCATAATGCGTTAATAGTACACATCATATGGAAGCCTTCGATCTTACCATTGGTTAAAACTTTTTCTACATTGTTAGCCCAGTCGTCCCATACTAAGCCATCACGTATGTATTCTGCTTGTGGCCCCCATGACTCGTTGCTAGTGTACAAGTGAAAATGTTTGATACTGTGTGTAGCATCGATTAAACGATCGATAAGCTCGTCCTTGGCGCCCAAGTTGCTGTTCATAGCAAACTTCATATCTGTATCGTGTGTCTTGAACCAATCTAACAGTTTCCAAGTATCACCCGACATCAAGGGCTCACCACCAGTTAGTCGTAGTTCTTGTAAAGTCCGGTGTAGGTCCGACTCCCACCACTTAAAGAACGCCTCAACGTAAGGATTAGTCTCACCAAACTTATATAGCTGACTACTTCCATGGCTATGAGTAAAATGATTCCTGCCGTCTGAAGTGAGGCCGGTAAAAGGTCCATTGGTGTCAATATCTTTAACCCAAGTGCTACTGAAAGCAGGGTTACAGTAACTACACCCAAAATTGCATGTGCGATCAAAAGCAATTTCAAGCGTTCGTAAATCCACATCACTGCGTGGTGGCTCAACATAAGCTGTCTCCAATTCTTCGTCTGTATATATAACTGTTTTATAAACTCGGTCAGAAATATTATCTCTGCCAATATCTTCTATCTTCCAGCAATATTCACAGCCGGCTGGACGTTCTCCTTTCTGCATCTGCTCACGCTCTAATTTCTTTTGTGGCGTGTTATGTAGTGCTTTTGGGTTTGCTATGACATCTGCTACTTCTACCTTATGTGGCAATGGGTGATGACAACTGGTAGTCATACCCGAGCCTAACCATATAGTAGCGTTGTACCATTTTGCTCCGCAGAACGATTCTGACTTGATGTCAATTACACGGCGTTTGTATTCTAAATCTGATTCGTTATTAATTCTGGGCATAGTATCTACATTCATCCCAAAATTCTTTCATTTGGGGAAAGGTTGCTAGGAAATCGGTTCGGCGACGTTTATCGTGTTCATTAAAGAAACGATAAAAGTCTGCTCGTTGTAGTTTAACATATCCTGGGTCCAGATTGCGACCTTCTTTCATCCAATCTATATCACGACGTATACGTTGTATTTCGTAGTCTTTGAATCCTTGAAATGGAGCATCTGCGGTTTCTAAATTCATTTCCATCCAGTCAGCTACACGTTCTAGTACACTTGCATACACAGGTGGTAGTATCTGTAGACTTTGCCAAGTGGGTGTGCGTAGTAACGGAGTATCAAACCAAACACGTTGATATGTGGTGCTGTACTTTTTACGTAATTCAAGTATCCAATTTAATTGTCGCTGTATTCCAAGTACACTTAGATTATTCATTGTAATAATAAAAGTTAAACTATTACGATGTGGAATTTCCGTTAAGAATCTATTAACATTTTCGTGTAGACGATTCATGTTAAGACCATTACGTATATATTCAGCGTGACGTATATCACCAGTGTCTACACTAACATACTGCATGAAGTGTTCAATCTGTGTATTGCATAGACGTTTTACATAATCTAAATACTTGTTCATCAAGTTATCTTCTACACTAAAGTTGCTGGTCACATCCAAGTGTAGTTCAGGGTTAGGTAAGGCCAATACATAGTCAAATACCTTATAGGTATTCTTATCCATCAATGGTTCACCGCCAGTCATGCGGAAATGTTTTAATTGTGGATAAAGGGTTGGAAACCATTCCCAAAATGCATCGACATAAGGATTAGGTTGGGAAGCAGGAATAGGACGGCGACTACCAACAAAATGGCTGGGATCATTGTGTACAGTACTGGTTGGGTATCCGCCCCATCTATCCACTTCTTCCATCCACTTGCTACTAAACTGAGGACTACAATAACTACATCGCAAATTACACGCATGGTTAAAGTTAACTTCGACGTACGACGGAATAACATCCGTTTCATTTCCGGTACTTGTTCTAATTTTATCATAATCTTCTGCGGCCCAAGGCTCCCCTGATCTATAGTGTCTATCACTCAATTGGTTATGTGCTTCTATGTTCCAGCAGTAACTACATTCGCTGGGCTTTTCATTTTTAAGCATAATAACACGCTGTTGTTTCTTATGCTCAGTATTGTGTAATGCGCCAGGATCTAGTTTAATTGCTTCTGGATCTATGGCATGTAATGGAGGATGATAGCATGAGTTATTAAGACCTGTAGGCAAATGTAGGCTGACTTGTTTCCATTTGGCCAAGCACAATGCGGGCCCTAATTGCTCTTTCATCTGCTCAGCGGCAGACATGAAATCACTTTTACTCACGTGTCATTATCCCTAGATTCTTAAACCGACTCTTATAGTGATGTTTGAAAAAACGACTTTCTTCTGGATCCATATCTACAATGGGTAGCCCCAATCGTCTGCGTAGTATATCTCCAATTTCTTGACAGTTCTCTGGCCGATCATCATTGCAATAATAATCATTCCAAAGTTTTTCTAATGCATCAAAATCTTGTACTTGTCGATAGTCCCAATCTTTTAACATGGTTAGGTATGTTCCGACTCGTGCTCCGTATATAGCATAGAAACCATTGTCAACATCTGCACCTACCGTTTGCCAAATACATAAATTATCATAGTTACGATTGTGTACACGTTGTTCAAAATCTTCTAAACTAGGTCGTGTTCCGCGATCCAAACACATCTTAACACCTTCGCGGAAGCCGGCTCGCCATGCTTGAAATGGAGTTTGATTTGGATGCGTTGTCGAGTAGCAGTCATGCATATTAAAGTAGTTGGGATAAAAGCAAAACTCTACATCATTAGCCGCTGTGCCGTCACTGGCTTCGTGTGTACGCATGTTCATTACAAATTCCTTTGACCAAACACTAATACCGCCATTGCCGTACATCAGGCCATTGACAGCATTACGAGCTCGCCAACGAAATGCTCCACCTTGATGTTCATCTGTTAAGACAAGTTGTTGATTGAAGAAAGAATCATCTGGGATATTGTCACCATCAATAAGCACAAACCAGTCAGTATCGCATACACTAGCGGCTGCCTTATGTGCCGTGTCGCTACCTTTAATGCCATCCACTCGTTCTGCCCAAGGCACCATATTCTCAATGAGGATCCAAAATTCTTCTTTACGTGGTTCATCGTAAGTTAAAAATACGCAATCTAAATCAGCAATGTCAATAATCTGTTCTGTCATAATATTCTATTTCTGGGTATGTTTCGCCGGGCTCTAATATTAAACCGGCATGTCCTGCTACTACTGCATATCCTGTGTCGGCTTTACGTAATTTTACAGTATAGCGAGCATCTACATCAATCTTTTTGAGTTCGCCTTTAACTACACGATAACGAAAATTATTGTCATAAGTTTCTCTATCAACTACTATGTATGTGCCTTCGGTGTGTTCAATCATTGAACAATGTGTAATATCACCTGACTCGTTATAATAAATCCTGTACTCAGGAGTTATTGTAACTTCTGGTTTTACTAAAGCAAATACATCTTCGTTAGAGTACATAGCGTTTGTCATAGTAGTGTACTGGATGGTATTGATTCAAATTATTAATACGAATCATATTACCATCACGTTCATTCACAACAGTATCGGTCCACATACGATTGTCGCTCCAACCATTAAAAGCCGATTTCATATGTGTAAAGTTTACAAAATCTAAACTGGGCATAGTACAGGTTTCTGGGCCTACAAGTAATGCTGTTACTGCATAAAGTACATCAGTGCTAGGTGTAGTTTCTCTACAGTTAATTAATACGTTGTCTCTAATGTGTGCCCAATTGGTAAAAACATAACGTGCTGTATTAAAAAAGCCTGCGGCTTCTCGACTGTATCTAAAATACATTAGGCCGTTATATACATCAGGCAAGTTATTATCCGCAAATACTTTGCGATATAAATTTGATTTATTAATACGTCCGCGATAATCTCTAGCACCTGTACTCAAACAAACTGTTGATAATCTAAAACTAGTCCACCAATGGTCGATGCTACGAGTAAACAATAAATCACTTTCTAGTTTTACAGTTTCCTTAAATGGTGTAAGATTGAATACTTGATGTTCATTAGCCAATCTCCAAGTGCTGGTAGGATCATTATAATCCACGGGCAAATCAATAATATAATCAAAAACATTACGATGACGTTCATCAACTTTCTCCTTAGTGGCACTATCTACAATTACTGCATAACTGTTAATGCGTTGCGTTGCCTTAACATTAACAGCTTGGTGGTAAGCAAGCTCTAAATAATCAACTGTGTCTGTATTTTGTGCAAAGGTAACAAATCCTTGTTGTTCTTTATGATTCACAAACAACCTCCACTAACTGACGGAAGTTGTCAGACAGCAAATACTCTTTATCCATTACGTGCAAATTTTGATAAGGTACCACAGTAGCTGAGTCTGCAAATTTAAGTTGTAAAAAATTCTTTGTAGGTAAAATTGCATCGATAGTTTTTTCTACTGTGTACATAGGCCACGGAATGCCTTGATCCTCATTGAGGTCGTAACCGCTTAGGATAGTATTAGCTATAGCAAACGCATAATCGTTTCTAAAGTTACCTTCACGTATATTATACAATGCACGATAGTAATGATAGTTACGTTGTATGCGACCAACTAGGTTAAAAAATAATCCAGCACGTTCAGTCTTGCGAAAAGCTACTACAGTGGCCCAAATAAAAGGCAAACTAGTTTCGCCCATTTCTTCGTATAGCGGACCTGAGTCAGTATAATTGTGATGCATTAATCTATAGTCAAAGTCTGCGGCAAATAACGTCAATAGGCTATTGTCAAATACCAAATAGTCGCTGTCGAGTAATAGTGTTTCTGCATAAGGACTTAGTTCATAGGCCATGTAACGACCAAAGTTACGCCATTTGACTGTAGCGTTATCTAACTTAAAACTGTGCCCGGCAATGTCTATTCGTATAACTTGATCGTAAGCAAACTTGGGTTCGCTGGTTAAGTCAGTGACTAGGGTAACAGGCAAACCCATGCTGTGCTTGATTAATCGACTAGTTTGATCTGCCATGGCTACATAATCTGTTTGCCCATTGTTAAGAGCAAACATTATGACACCTCTAGACTTTGCGGAGTTTTTTAAGTTCGCCATGTTGTTGATGCCAACGGTTCATTACCATTTGATAATGCTGTTGTGCTTGAATTAAAAATACGTGTCGATCAATTTGAATAGGATTACCATACACATCTTCGAGGAACATTTCATCAATTGGCCATCCTTGCATAAAGGTAATTAATTCTGGCGTAATCTTAAACAGGCCACCATTATGTGCATAATGTAAATCGGTTTGAATTTTTTCTCGTAAGATACGCTTATTAACTTGATAGTCGGTTGCCCGACGGATTTCGTTGGTAAGGTTTTCGAGTTCGCTCATGATAGAAAGATAGGTATAGGCAGTAAGTATACTGCACTACACCTGTGTTGTCAACTGCTTTTGGATTAACCGATTGTTACAGAACCCCAGCTATTGCTTAGGTTTGTAGTTTCTGGATAGGTAACGTCAACACGATGGTTAACGGTAATGTTTACTGTATCGTTAAAGTACCAGTAGTTACCGTAGTTAGAACCACCAGATTCTTTTTGTGGTCCTTGAGATGCTTGTGGATCAGAACCTGTATAGTCACCGTCAGTACGTTGTGCCGATATAAATGTCAATCTAAATGTAATTATTGTACCGCGGTCTTGATATAAACCTTGTGTACCGTTAGACTGTACCGTCAAGCTCACTGTATCGCCAGTGTATAAACTAGTTGTACTAGTAATTGCCGCCAATGTTTGTTGATTAGTAGTTAATTCATAATAACCAATGGAAGTTTGGTTCGTTGTTACTGAACCACCCGAACCACCGATACCAGCATTGGTATGTGCGCGGAACGCGGATTGGTTGCTAAAGTTGCTGGATAATAGTGTTACAAGGTCTGCTGAACGGTTTGTACCGTCGTTGTTAGCCACACTACTAATAACAAAGCTAATTTGTCCGCCAGCATTAAAGAAATAACGTGCTTGGTCAGCTGACTGAAAAGTAACTGTACGAGTAATAGTATTTGAAAATGCCGCTGGGTTATTACCTTGGCTAAAACTTGGGTTGTAAGTACTACCAGGAGTATAAGTACCTTGTGTATTGTTAAACAATAAACGATTGGACCATGTTGCGGCTAAACTACTTTGTAGTGTGCTCAAATAGTTAATAGTCTGACCACTTGTTGTTGCGCTGATACCAGTACCAGTACCATTTTGGTGTGTCTTAATACTATTCAATGTGTTAATTAACTGTGCCCACTGTGTAGCGGTAACTGTACCTGTAGGGCTAACAGTTGGTACTAGAGTCTGCCCATAACCGTTGTCGTACTGTCCGCCTGCCCAAATAGCATTCAATGTGTTAGCTGCCACACTATTTTGAACGTCAACTAGTGCATTATAATCGGTGGCCTGAATTAGACCTAATTGTTGGTACGCCATTTATATTTCCTGTTATGAATTTATCTTTACAATAGCTTCAATTGTACTTTCACCCTCAGTGGTTTTGTCAACCAAACTACGTCCGATTACATTCCATGGAGTTAATTCTGATGTCTTACCAGCACGTGCTATACCGTTTCCGCCACTAACTAGACGATCGCCTTTGCTAATAAAGCCAACTGCTCTAACTGGTACACGACCACTCATTGCAACTGGTGGATGTGTATCATCCGAACCAGCACTCGAGTTCATTAAGTAAGCCGCATTAGTACTTATGACACCAAATACTTTGTCGCTTAATTCGTTTACCACTTTGGTAATTTCGTTTACACCACCCATTTCAACCACTGTTCCTGCGGGATATACTGCATCTGCATGGAAGCGTTCTGCCAAGTCAGCGTATAATGCGTGGATAGCTGTACCGTAGATACCGCCAAACCAATTTGATACGCTACCAATGTTACTTGTTAGGTTACCAGTTGGAGTAATGTTACCCGAAATTGTTTGGTTACTTGTAACTACTAATGTACCTACCGTTGCGCCTGTTGTGAACACAGCAGTTGCGCCAACGTGGGCCGGTGCTGTCACTTGTGTTGCTACGTTAATGTTGCTGTTTACTGTAACGTTACCTGTTAATGTAGTTGTACCACCAATGCTTACGTTACCTGCGGCAATTACACGGTTAACAATAGCGGCGTTAGCATACATACCATTCCAATATGCTGTTGTACCGCCTAAGTTAATAACTGCGTTACTTGCTGGGATAACGGTTGTAAATGCTGTAACAGTTGTAAATGCACCAGTACTTGGAACTGATGGGCCAATTGGTGTATTGTTCAATGCACTAAAGGTAGCAGGAGCTTGACCTAGTGTAGCAATTTCTAAACCATTGTATGTAGCATAACCAGTTAGGCTTGTTGTGCCGTTAGTTTGCAAGTTAAAGATGTTACCAAGCTGTGTAACAGTTGGTTGAATAGCTGTGTTTAACTGACCAATAAAGCCTGCGCTGGCACTAATAGTACCAGTATTGTTAATTTGTCCAGAGATAATGTTGGTTGCGTTAACTAACGGAGCCGCAACGTTACCACTTAGTGAGCCACTAAAGCCACCAGTTGGAGATGCAATCAAACCTGTTGTAGTAATTGTTCCAGCTGTAATACCAGCAACAGTAATACCAGCACCGCTATCACGCTGTACTAGTGTATTTGGTGTAGCCGCTGTATCTTGATTGTTTAATCCCATCGCAGGAGTGTTTGTTGTATTAAAATTCAAACCTGCACGAATCTGTGTAAAGCCAGGAGTTGTTGTTGTAAATGTTTCGTATGCAAAGATAGCATAAACAACACCTTTAATCTTAAACTGTACGATTGTACGAACAGCACCTGTTGTATCTGTAATCAAGGATGGTGTAGCACCTGTATCACCAGTTGCTGTAGTAGCCGCCGGACCGACAACGATCCATTGTGCGCCTGTATATACTTTTAGCTGATTGTTTGTACTATCAAACCATAAGTCGCCACCTAGTGCGCTTAAGTCTGCTGGAGGAGCACTTGCTGGGCTTGATGTAGCACCAGTTGAAATCTTCCAACTGTTACCAGTGTAAACACGCATAACGTTGTTAATAGTGTCCCACCATAATTGTCCAACTAAAGGATTAGCTGGGCTAGATCCGTTAGCAAAATTTTCTAGTATATGTACGAAGTTATCGTTTAAGAACTGACCGTAACCGGCGTAGTTTTTACCAATTAATACTAAACTTGTGTGTGAGGTATCTACTGTACCGTCAGAAAGACCGCCAGTTATTAAATTTGTACCGTTTGTCAGGTTAATCGTGTATGACATTTATAATCCTTGATTGCTTGTTATATTTATACCATTTTTAACAACACTTAATCCATCATAGGTAAACCATGTTACAATTACGTCCCTAGTTTGGGTACTAGGGGTAGTGTAATGTCTAAACATACCGTACGGCGGGAAAACTACTACCTTGCCCGCTTGGGTTTTTACCGTTTTGTTTTGTGCTGGAAATACTAATTCCCCGCCTTCATCTAGGGTATTTAGATGTAATACTGCACTGGCGTATCTTAAATTGGGCTGTCCTGCTACTATTTCACTATCTGCATGTTCTACACAAACATCGCCGGGGCTATATCTGTGGAATTCGTAACCGGCATCACCCATGCCACTATAACTTGGTCGGTATAAAGGACGTATTTCCCTTTTAACTCGTCGAAAAATTACAGCCAATTCTAATGCAACTTCTTGTAATTCTTTATTGTTTGATATTGTTACCGTTGTACCTTGTCTATTACACTCGTTTGGTTCGCCAAACTGACCTATATATGGGTTGATACTATTTCGTATACGTTCAATGCTGTTGGCATCAACATAATTGTCCAACTCAACAATCATTAATAAACCTTTTGTAGGTAGCACAAAGCATAGTATGGTGGGCGCATATCAATTGATGAGCCAGAACCTGTTTGACTTGTATTACCTGATAGTGTAATTGAGTGTAAGTGGCCTGTTACAGCAGAAACGGAAGTATCTACACTTAATCCAGTTTGTGCGGCTACAGTTGTTGATGTAGTAGGCACTAGTGGAGTAGCCGAAGTTCCTGTTGTACGCACCGAGGCATTAGAATAAGTTGTATAACTGTGTGCATGTCCTGGATCTGTCACAGTAGACGTAGCTGTATGTGTGTGACTACCGGCAGTTCCGGTGTTTCCAGTTAAACTCACAGCGTGATTATGCTGTGGCAACATTGCTGTAGTTAATTGTAATGTACTATTGCCTCCCGAATCACCTACATTGTAGGCACCGCCTGCGCCAATAATAAATTGTCCGCGCAGATCCGGTGTACCATTTGTACCATCGCACAAGGTCCACCCTGCTGGAATTGCGCTTACTGCTCCGCCCCACATTATAATCATACCTGTTGGCATAACATTATGAACAAATGCCGTAGTTGCCAATGCGTTAGTACGATTGTTAGTTGCTGGCGTTGATGTTGTAGCAGAGATTAAGTTAGCGTTAGTAATGTTAGCACCAAATATTGGAGTTCCAACAATATTACCACCTGTAATTAAAGCGTTACCTGCACTAAAGTTTGCAGATACTGTTGTGGTTGTACTCAGACTTGTTAGTCCAGCAACGTTACCACCAGTGATGTTAATTGACGATGTAGTTAAATTTTGGAAGTTAGCTACTGCGGCACTCAACGAACTGATGTTGGTAATATTACCGCCATTAATTAATGCATTAGCTGTGCTCAAGTTGGCTGTGGCTAATGTAGTTGTGTTAACATGAGAAATATTTGTGAACGATCCGCCAGTAATTTGTGCATTAGCTGTACTGAAATTGCCGACTACTTCTGTTCCAACTGTTTGATTAACTACAGAAGCTGTTGTTGATTGTAATGTAGCAATTCCTGTAATGTTGCCGCTGACAATTTGTGCATTGGCAACAGAAAGATTTGTAAATGTAGCGGTTGTAGCAGATACGTTGGCTAACCCTGTTATATATCCACTAGCAATTACAGCGTTGGCTGTGCTAAAATTATTAACTGTACTATAGAATGAAGTTGTATTGCCCGTTAGTGTACCAAATAAATTTGTTGCTGTTACACTAATGCCAGATAAGTTACCAACGACATTACCTGTTAGTGTTCCTGTAATGTTAGTCGCAGTAACACTATTACCCGTCAAGTTACCAACTACACTACCTGTAAGATTACCAACCACGTTAGTATTAATTGTTGGACTTGGAATAGAGTTATTAAATGTAATACCAGGATTTATTAATGGGAAACCTGGTAAGTTGCTAGGTGCAAATGCGGTGTCTGCACTTACTGTTGCCATTACTACGTTACCAAATTGTAGTTGTACAATATTATGATTATTGTTTAGACTGTCTACAATGTTAACTGGTATTGCACCGCTCACACCTTGTGACTTGGTATACAAAGGCCCAACAAAGCTCCATGCTGTGCCATCGTAAACATAAAATTGATTTGTTCCATTATTAAACCAAGTATCGCCTGTTTTAACTGCGCTTGGTTGTGTGCCTGTAACAAACGCACCACCCACTGGGCTATAACCATTTTTTGTAAATACGTTTAATGTTTGATGTGCTTTGTCAAACCAAAGCTGACCTTGTAAGTTTACACCGCTTGGTTGTGTGTTTCCTGCAAAATTTTCTAGCAAATACACTAAATTTTCATTTAATTTTTGACCGTAGCCAACATAGTTAGCACCTGGTAGTGTCAATGCGGTACTATTATCAAGACTTCCGTCAATGATAGTAGTAAGAGTAGTACCGTCTGTTTTTGTTATTGTATATGCCATATTGCGTTCCGTTTATTACTATACTTATCTAAAATCTTATTTGTAGTTGGGGTCAAAATCTGGTCCCCAGTAAATTTTAATAAATCCTGGTGCTCCGGCACCACCTGTCCAGTTTAGTGGTCCGGTCCTATCAGTAAATCCAGCACCACCACCGCCTGCTCCAAATCCTGAGGCGTCTTGTCCGTTACTATTCCCAGGGACTCCGCCAGCGCCACCTGTGCCAAAAGGGGTGCTACCTCCTGCCCCACCTGATCCAGAACTGCTATCTCCGCTACCTGTTTCTCCGCCTGCACCTGGGTTTCCATTTGGTGTTCCTCCTGTTCCGCCGCCTGCCATATTATTTTCCCCTTCCAATAGCAACAATAGCTCTTAATAGTGTAAACACACCAATTAAAGCTAGTCCTTTAATAAATCCTGTAGGTTTGGTACTTGGACCAAACACTCTATTCCATACACCAACTGCTTTACTAATAGGTGTACCAATAATCATTAATGCTAAACCTGTACGATTCTTACGAGTAAACATCCACTCAGCCCAAGGTGTAGCAATTTTTTCTGCCCACTTGGTAGACCAGGCAATTTGTGCTTGTCTTCTTTGTTCCTCATCACGAATCCAGAGCATCATTTGTGGGCCACGACCTTCCATCCAGTCAACTACTACTTCTGCCCATGCACGGTATCCATTGTAAATGTCTGGATGTTTAGC
>Ga0208253_1000500_pt1 | contig 15988 bp, 14 predicted proteins | sample CryBogCBE10Oct08_FD_184573 | JGI IMG/M metagenome (GOLD analysis project Ga0208253, IMG submission 184573) | Freshwater microbial communities from Crystal Bog, Wisconsin, USA - CBE10Oct08 (SPAdes) | ecosystem: Environmental > Aquatic > Freshwater > Lake | place: Crystal Bog, Wisconsin, USA...
AGGTTACTGACCCTCCATAAGGATTAGGATCGTATGTTTCTAATTGGATTATTTGATAGTTGTTAGATCTAAATGTTCCTAAATTAGCAACCTTCGGTAATGCAACACCGTTGCTATCAATCCATTCAGGGGCAACAGTGAATCCAATGTCTGATTTGAATACAGAGCTATCACCGGATAATGCTGTGTTTTCTCCTATACCTTCATTGAGTAAAGGAGCTCTATAGAACAAACTGCCATTGTAGTCACTAATCAATGTTGAATTAATAGTAAATGTCTTATTAGTAAAGTTTATAGATTCAACATAGCTTGCTGGATTTTCTTGTACGACTAACGGAGCACCTGTAGAATCCTGCGGCCCAAATATAGCAGAACCAAGACTAGGCATCGTAGTACTAGTGTTGCTGGTTACTTGTAGAGTGTTAGAGCCTAGAGTTCCTATGACAGTAACACTCTTGTCATTCAACTCTACGTTATCTGCTCTAAGAGAGTTTGGATCTTCTACTCGTATTAAAAATTGTTGTTGACTGCTAGATACACCATCTGTGGCGACCACAGTAAATTCATAAATTTTAGCTATTGCTTCTGGTCGGCCTTGCTTTTCAGTTCTTAATATTACAACGTGATCGTAAGGAGCAGAGTCATAAAATTCTTCATCATACCCGCCGTCAATGTTAGCCAGGTAATCTAAACTAAGAACATCATCAACTACACCAGATATCAATCCCTGTTGATTTATTGTTAGTCCTGGCGGTAATTGACCTGCATTACTCTTAAGATAGTAACGCATTAAGTGACCATTTGGCAATTTAGGAGTCGTAGCATTTAGCTGGATGTATACGCGACTTAGATTCAATGCGTATAACTCTCCATTTGGTCCAACAGGTAGTAGGCCTGAATTAGTAACCCAGACTGGGTCTGTAGGTCCTGCAATATCCATACTAAATGTTCTATCAGCAACACCGTCGGAATTAGTTGCACGTACTACAAAATTGCTTGTTACAACTTGATTGGTGTAAAACGGAGTACCATAGATGATACCGTTGCCTGGGTAGACATGTAAACCGCTAGGGAGAGAACCGCTAATGATTGAGAATGTAGCGTCGGGCGAAACAGTTTGCAGTTGCAAAGTGATAGTAGATCCAGTTGCAACGAACTGAATTTCTTGTGTGAATGTACCCAGGAATCCTGCCTGGGTAGCCCAAACTGGTGCCGCCATATTATACTCGTCCTACAACAACTTCAATCACACCAACTTCGGTGCTATCGTAATCTTCTAAGGCCTTACCAATTACAGTTCCCATCTTAGGATCATTGTTTGCCATTGCAACTCCTGATATGTCGCTGGTTACCATTAAGTCACCTTTCTTGATAGTACCTACTACCTGTGTCGGAACACGACCTTGTAACGCTACATATTGTCCGTTTTCTAATTGACTGTTCATCATCAGACCTGGTTGAGTCGATATCACACCTGCTATTCTTCTATCATTTGCAATAGTGCTTTGTGTGATTTCGTTATCTCCGCCAAATATGACAACAGTTCCTGGAGCATATTGCACATCTGGTAAGTATTTTTCTGCCAAGTCAGCATAGTTAGCTGTAGCCGCGTTACCTGAAATACTAATACTATAAGTTCCGCCATTATTGTATACTAGACTAGGTACAGCGGTAATGCCGCTCCAAGGTACTGAACTTGCAGATCCCGCAGATCCCGCAGATCCCGCAGAAGTGGCATAGTTAACTGATTGGCTACCGATATTGCTACTTGTAATAAATGATCCACCACCCGATGGAGCACTTGCAGTTGCCGCGTTACCTGAACAAGATGCTGAACTGCCCGAAATGTTTACGCTTAGGGTACCTGGTAAACTTACTGTTACACCACCAGTTGCCGCACTTACACTAACGTTTGTTGACCCTGCGATCGATGTAACACCTGCGTTACTTAATGTAACAGAGCTACCTAGTGCAACACTACCGCCGCCGCTCATACCTGTGCCGGCAGTAACAGTTACTGAATTGTTGTTTAACGCACTATTTGGTATACTGTTTAAATTTGCACCACTACCATTAAACGCACCATAGAATGTTGTAGCATACATACTTGCATAAACATCACTGCCACTACCGATGCTATATGTGTTACTTGCATCTGGGTAAATGTTATGTGTATACAACGTAGATTGTACATCCATATTGTTGGTGTTTACTGTAACGCCTCCGGAGAATGTTACAGCACCAGTAAAGTTACCACCTGCTGATAAACTTCCCACATTCAACCATGTACGAACAGTTGATGAGCTTAACGCTGTTACTGCCGCATCTGCATTACCTAATGCAACACTACCTAACAAGCCGCCTGTGGTAGATCCTGGAACCCATTGTAATGCATTGTATGGAACACCGTTGTTGATACTCGAAGCAGTGGCGTGAGTTACCCAACCATTTGTTAATGCAAACTGAGAACTATTAAATCGTGCTAGACCTAAGTTAGCCTGGATCTGTTGTTGTGTACCTGTAGGACTACTTGCACTAGCAGTGGCAACAGTCATTAACAACTTGCTTTGCTGTATTTGTGCAGAACCGTTTACATGATAGTCTGTGATTGGATTATTAGCACCACCTACAGTACCGCCAGTAAGTTTAACAGTCAAGCTGTTTCCGCTTCTTGTGAATGAAACATCACTACCACCACTACTAGCAATGCTTGTATTGGTTGGATTGGCTGTATTATTAGATACGTTAACTACGATCGTAGATGTATTGTATAATGGACCACCATTGGCCTGTATAACAGGTTGCTGTACAGTGGTCAACATCAACAAGTCTTGATTAGCTGGTGATGTTAAAGTAACGTCACGTAGTTGACTAATCTGACTAGTTGCATCAACATATTGTTTAGTTGCGGCTTGATATATAGGATCAAATACTAGAGTCGAACCTGAATTTATAGTGCTGACCAATGGAGCACTTAATTGTATATAACCTGGTCCAAAAGAGCTGATAACTGTACCAGTGGCTACAGAAGTGCTATTCAATTGCATACCTAGATATAGTGTGCTGGTATTTAGATAAAGAATAGTTGCTGATGCATTGGCTGTTTGTGATAGAACCGAAGTAGCTGTTGTTGGATTACCAACTAATACCAACGGTCCAGTCATAACTCCTGCAAGTTGTCCACCATTATTTTGTTGTTCACTCATGCCTAACAAACTGATCTTAGTATCGGCATATGATTTGTTAACAGCATAACTTGGTTGTGTTGGAACAGGAAGATTATACAGAGTGTTTTGATTCATATTGATCGAACCACTCATCTGAGGTAAACCACCTCCTGCGTTAGAACCTGTTAATGGTAGGAATCCTGGGCCTAGTGTTGCGCCACTTCCGTTAAACAACGCACCACTAACTTGTGTACCTAATCTTCTATCTAGGTAACCGATAATAGCCTGTTGTGTTGGAACAGCTTGATTTGAGTTTTCAGCCATTGTAACATCGCTAGAAAACTCATTAACTAACACACCCTTCTTGAATTGTAAACCTGCAACACCAGTTAAACTGATTGGAGCATTAATGGTAACAGTACCTCGACCTTGATCAACGGCAAAATACTTACCAACACGGAAATTACCATCTTGGTCAGTTGTTACATAGTAAACACGACCTCTTGATTTCTCAATAACTTCGTGACTTTGTTGAGGAGCAATTAGTGGAGGTCCGTACAAGTCATTTGGAATCTTGGTTGTTGCATAACCACCTGTACCAACGTCAACCATATCGTGTGATGTAGCACGTAGTGTTGATATACGTACAGTAATGCTACCTGTGGTATTAGCACCCACACTAGCAAATGCTGTACGAGCATCGATCTCAGTTAATAGTCCTGTACCAGTACTGAAACTTTGTACTGTTAGCACACCCCATGGGGTAGTTGCAGTTGGTGGATCGTAATCTGTGATGTTATAGATCTTGCCTTCGTAGCCAAATCTATAGTAGTAACTGTTATTATTAATATCTTGCGATAATTGGAAACGTGAATAATTCTTAGCACCAACGTCAACAACTTTGAAATAGTTACTGCCTACTACACCTGCTAGGCTAACTGTAATACTAGCACTTGTACCACCTGCAGGAGTTTGTGCTGTTACAGCAGGAGCAGTATTATAACCAACACCTGGATCTGTAATAACTACACCCGCTACGTGACCGCTTGCGATAGTTGCATAACCTGTAGCAGTTACAGCAGTAAATGTTAATGTTGTTCCGCCTGTTAGATACTGTGATTGATTAAATGCAACATAGTTGCTTGTAGATGAATAGAAAGTTACATAAGTTCCTGACACAATGCCAGTACCACTTACGCTCATACCCGGATGGATTATAGCACCACCCACAGTACCACCAATTAAGAATGATGATACAGGGGAAGACGCCGTGCCTTGAGTTCCATTAACTGCCGCAGTTACGGTAAATGGACTTGGTGTTGCAAATGTTAATGTTGAAATAGAACCTGTATAGTTAGTACCAGAACTAGAAATAATTGGATTTACAATACCCTGTCTATAGATGTTGGCCTGTGTGTACGGGCTTAGATTTATGTAATCGTAATTTTGATCAGCTTCTGCTAGGGCAACGTCATTACCTAAGTCTGTATATTCTAAAACACGATACACATTGGTAGGATCTTCAAATAAAGTTAAAACAGTACTTGGACGAGTAATAGTTGCCGCATTGATACCGCTTACTCTAAATTGCGGGCCTGTACGCAATACCACAGAAGTTTGATCTGGAATCGCTGTTGTTAAGCCAGACACTCCACCGGCGGTATCGATATTCAGTGAGTAAACATACGAACCACCCGATGCTGTAGTAATAAATGTAGCACCCTTAACAGTATAAGTTTGGAAGTTACCATTTAGGTTAACATCCATGAAGCTTTCATCGTATGGTACAAAACTAATTGCACCTTGTAATTGTATGTAAACTAAAACTCCGCCTGCGATATTTGTATACGGCGGTTGGTTATAAATCGTAGCAATTTGTTGGAACTCGTCTGGCTCTGTAACAGCTAATGGAATTTCTGTTGGATCTGATCCTTCAGCGATCAATCCATAGGTACCATATGCACTAGAACCTGTAATAGTTCTTAACTGAGCGCCGTTTAGGGCATAGTATGAAGTCCAGCAATAGTATGAGAACATACTAACGTTTTCAATAAATCCGCCGTTGGTAGCAAAAATACCATAAGCATAATCGTTGATCTGTGTAAAGTCATTGGCCAACATACTTCTGTTACCAGCTGTAACAGTTTCTATTAATGCCGGTAATGTGCCAATGAAACCTTTCTTGATCACTGTAGAATAAACAATATTACTGTTACCGAATGTAATAGCAGGAATTGTTTGGTATCCACTACCTCCAGAAATAATTGATACTCCAGTAATGCCGCCAGTTCCGTTGACGCTGGTAATAGTAGCACGTGCCGCAACGCCACCGGATGGTGCCGCGATATTAATTGGAGTGCTGGTTGTATAACCTGAACCCGGATTGCTAACTGTTAATCCTACGATAGATCCGCTGATGATTGTTGCGTTAAATGTAGCTTGTCCTATAACATAGTTAATGGACATGGTGTTGGCATTATAACCGACATCAGTTGATCTTACATATCCAGTACCTGAAAAGGTAATAGTCATTGATTGTATAGTACCACTACCATCGGTAGTTACATATCCAGTTGCTGGCAGACCGCCTGCTGATGTAGGGTTACTGATAGTAACAGGGATATTGGCATTTGGAAGGAAGGTATTTAAAGTTCCGCTTAGTGAAACACTTTCTATTCCTCCTGCCTTGTTAGGATCTAGATTAAGTACTGCGGTACCATTGTTAACACCAGCTGATGGGTTCCAATTAGAAATATAATCAATCTGATACTGGATACCACTGTAAACAAAGAAACAAGGAGTTAATGGTTTACGTAATGAAAGTGCATAGCCTTGTACAGGAATAGAAACATAATCTCCATTGGCATTGGTACCAGCAGTAGACGATGTTGGATTTAACTGCATGTTACCAGTAAATCCGTCAACAAAGAATCCACCTGCAAAACGATGACGTCCTATGCTTTCTGAGAATGACGATGCTGTTTGTGTATATGGCGACTTGGCTTTAATCTGTCCATAAGGGTCAAGTACCTTCATGAATCCGCCATGTCCCTGACCTGCTAAGTAACGAATCATAGTAGCGTCATTCATTAAGAACACATCTAACTGATTATTAAACTTACCTGGATTGTATGCAGGGTTTGTACCCGCTAATATAGTATTGATAGTTGAACACAGGGCTATGACTGTAGAACTAGATCCTGTTTCAAGAGGTAGCGTAGAAAATACTTGCGTTACTGTTGATTGATATCTAGCAACAGTTCCGGTTGAATTAGTCATTACCTGAGAAGCTAATTGACCTATATATGTAATTGCAGATTCTAAATACTGAAGTTCATTTTGAGGTACACCGGTATCATTACCTGTAAAGTAAAATTCTGGCAGGTTAATAGTTCTGCTTACTCCACCTACATGTAAATCATAGGCTAGGCCTTCAACAAAATAAGTAACATCACGTTTCCATTTTGCTTGATCATAAACATATTGTGTCTCTCCACCGTTGGCATTTAGATATCGAATAGTTTCTTCTTGAATGAATTGTTTATTAGCTAATAAGATGTCACTTGCATTATTATAGCCACCGGGGTTGCTCAAACCACCACCTGGTTCCCATCCTAACAAGTTCATAGGTTTGGTTGGATCTTTTAGATAGTGGTATCCAAAGTTGATAGGCGCATATATTTGCCAAGATCCGGTGCTAATAGTCGTTGATGAATTTAGTGCTTGTACCCCGCTAGCATTTTCTGCTACATTAACGGTAAACACAGAACCATTAGCTGATGTAATAGTACCCTGTCCACCAGCTCCGACGAACACTTTATTAACCCAACTTGTTTGGGCAGTACCGGTGTTTAATGTAAAGTTAACAACACCTGTGTTTGCATTATTAGTAACACCATCTGGAGTTACTGCGGCCGCAGATGCATAGTTAGTCAACGTGTTAAGTTCGACAATGATCATTCCGTCAACTTGCGTATCACGTCTAAAATACAAATTAGCATAGGGGCTAGTTGTACGCAATGGACGTTGTGTATCAGGCCAGCGACCTGGACGTACCATACTACGGCGGAATTCATCGCCTACTATTGATATGTTATCTGATAATCTGATAGGCAAATCTTCATCATATTCGCCTGATTCAATACGAATCGAAACTTCGGTCTTGTTATATGCTTGACCGTATTTTAATTGTTCCCCTACTGCAAATCCACCATAGTTATTAGATGGATTAGTAAAGTCACCTGCATAAACGTGCCAATTTCCGCTAGGAATAGCTACGTTAGATTGTCCGAATGGTACTGTTACTTCAACTATAATATTGTCAAAAACATTGCCGTTAGCATCGTAATAAATGTCGCTACCGATAATAGTACCCTGACCACCGCCTACTGAATTGTCAAGAACAAAAGTATAATCTACCCAGAAGTCCGGAACAGACACTAGATTTTGATTCAATAGATTAACAGTTACAGTTCCTGTAGTGCCCAATGCCTTAACCGAAGTATTGAATCCCGATGCATAGTCAACTGGAACAACTTCATAGTATTCTGTACCGCCACCTTGATCGACCACGTTTACGATTTCTGCTGTCGCACCTGTGTCCCAACCTTTTAAATATATACCTGGATAGATACTAGAATTGATAAATGGATCAGTACCAGCCGAGCCGTCATAGTTGACTACAAGTTTAACACCATTAGGAACACTACTGGATGTTATCTGAATGATGTTTACAGGATTTGTAAAGTTATCTGTAGTGATAGTTTTAACATAAGGTCCTAAAACTATTTGACTAGTGTTTTGGAATGCTTCGGCGGCTTGTGCGGCCTTGTTAACAGATCTAAATGCCCATGCCCATGCACGGCCGCGTTTGTAAATTGGAATATCTGTTCTATTGTCATTACCGTTTAACGCTACGAAGAAGTTGCTTTGACTTGGGAATCCTGTAGAATCTACATAATTCTTTGTGGCCGCAGTTAGCGGACTATCTGTTTCGTTAGGATCTCGGAACAGTTGTAGTGCGCCTGTCATCTGACCAAATCCAGGATTTACTTGTCCTGTGTTCGAATCTATAGTACTGATACCCTGTAAACTTATCTTGGTATCGACATAATCTTTGCGTGTTAGATGTGTTTCTTTCCATGCCTGATAAGCCAGGTCGATGGTAGCAGTTGTTCCGCTAGAATTGAAAACACTGATAACCTTTCCAACGTTAGTGGATGTTTGAACAACAGATGGTTGTAATACAATATTATGTCTTAGAGTACTACCTTCTACTATTGTAGAAGTTGATTGATTTGGGGGGATGCCTGTATCATACGAATATAGTGCATCTCTGTTTAAGAAGTTCTGTTCGACCCACTCTTTGGTAACTAAATCTGTATCTCGCTGTGGATCTGCGAAATTTATAGCACGAGCTGTACCGTTACCATTTAGGTTAGCACCTGATTGAATTTCTGGAGCAGGGTCGCTTATTAGGGAAGTTATAGTACTGGCAACAGTAAGTGTAGCCGGACTAGTTGAATAATTTAGAGTAAGTTGAATACCGTCTGAACCAACTAGGGCCACTTGTGTGATAGTTAATCCACTAGTATCTGTAACAAGAAGCGACTGAGCTTGTAGTGTTGTTGGTGCGTCTTGTAAGCTGGTAAACAATAGTCCATTGCCGATACCTGCGACTGCGTATAACGTGTCAAAATTTGTGTTTACTTTGGTAAATGCGTCACGTATACTGTCTCCAGTACCGTCATTTGATTGGCTACCTACGTTAATAACCTGCTTGATAATATTGGTCATCTAAATCTTCCTCTAAGGCGTGTTTCCAATATTTACCAATTATTTTTATAATCCTAATGTAAATACAGTTATGTTCATAGAAACAATTAAGGTTTTAACAGCCTATATACGAGAAAGCAAATTAGGCAACTCTCATACGTATAAGAGGTTAAAAACTATTGCTGTTTTCAGATGTGATAACTGCAATGAAATATTCGAAAGACCTGCGGCTAAGATGGAGCCCAAGAGGTTAAGCAATGCCTACTTCCATTGTTGTGAAAAATGCGATCCAAAAAAATTTGCTCAAAAGAAAGGTGTTGATAAGAAAGTAATATGGAATAAGCCCGCTAGTCTGGGCGATGACATCAGCAAATTGTAAAACCAGAATTTCCATCTGTAATCTTATTGATAGTAAATAAAAGCTGTATATAAAGGAGATTCCCAAATGGAAATCATTATCGGTATTATTTTTGTGATTATTGTTGCGTTAGTATTCTTTAGCAGAAAACCAAAAGTTGCTGAAGTCGCTGAGCCAGTACCATACAAAGTTGAAACTGTAGAACCTACTCCAACACCAGTTGTTGAAGAAGCTTCTCAAGCGATGGTAGAGTCTATCGCTCCTGCTAAAAAGCCACGTGCCCCACGTAAGCCAAAAGCAGAAGCCGCAAAAAAAGCGCCATCTAAAACAGCGCCTGCTAAGAAGACTACTACTCGTAAACCAAAAGCTAAGTAAGTCTTGCGTTGATTATTGACCAGTCAATAATCTTCCATTGATTCTTTAGGTAGGCTTTTTTGTCTGCCTGATAATCAAGGGCCCATGAGTGTTCCCACCAGTCAATAAGGATTACAATGTCCTTCTTGATTTGGTGGTTTTTTATGGTCTTAATTTCTCCGTCTTTAGCTAGATAAACCCATCCGCTACCTTGGATAGCCATTGCGGCTTTTTCAAATGCTTCTTGGAACTTATCCCAGGATTTGTAATTCTCTTCGATTAACGAAAGCACAGCACCGTCTGGTTTGTTAGAACCGGTTGCAGATTGGAATTGTGGAAAGTAGATAGAATGAAGGTATGCACCTGCTTCATTGAAATCAGCATCACCTTCACCATTGTTGTAACGATCGCAGTAGGCTTTGTATAGCTTACCATAGTGATAATCCATGGTATCTTCACTAATGCTGGGATTTAGGTCTTTTAAATCGTAGGATAACTTAACACGCTCTAGTGTTTTGCCTACTCTGCCTTCGGTAATTTGTCTTATGAAACTGTACATGTATGATATTTATATAATGCGTGACTGGCTAAGTTTTTGCCTTTTGATTCGCACATAATATCAAATTGATCAAGGAATGTCAATGCCCAATCGTTGACAGCTCGATTCCAATAGAAGTTACTATGGGCACGTAATTTTTGCTTTTTGTAACCTTCTAAAAGTAGTTGGGCATAAATAGGTGCGGTAAACTGGTCATGCCCCACAAGGATATCTTCACGAGATACTGAATAATGACAAGTAGGGCGCACCCCGCGCCAGCTATCCACAACACGCTTAACGCGATCATCACTCGGAGAGATATATTCCCCTTCGCGAATCCAATGATGGTGTATATCGAGCACAATAGGAACGATATCGCTAATAGTAAGGCAGTCATCTAACCCCCATGAGTTTTCTTCATTTTCGATAGTAATACAGTTACGAGCCTCTGGGCTCAATTTTGTTAAGGCACGTCTAATACCTTCCGGACCTTGCCTTCCGCTGATGTGAACATTGATCTTGAAGTCTTGGAACTTTTGTCCGTATCCCATCCAGCGGGCGAGGTCTGTGTGGTATTCGAACTCTTGAATTGAACGTTCGACAATGCCTGGATTATCACTTGCCAAGACAGTAAACTGCCCTGGATGCATAGATAACCGAACATTGCGATCCCTAGCAAGATCGCCCACTCTCTTAAGGTGGGTTTCGCAGTATGAAATAACACTAGGTTGACGCCAATAGTAAGCAAAGTCAGCGTGAGTATAAACAGGCAGAATGTCACTACTAATCCGAACCATCCTAAGGCTAGGCTCAAGTTCACTGACACGTTCTACTAACCTGTAAACTGCTTCGATATTGCCTACCATTAGGTCCCATAATCTTTGTTCCGCTACGTCCTTTGATTGATTATTTAACCAACGAACTGTAGTTGTACCAGTGTTATATTTTCGTGCAGTATCGGTTTGTTTGATGCCGTTTATTTGGCTGGGTCCGTCAATCCACTTGCAGGCGAATCCGATTCTTTTGAGCATGTGTCATCTTTCTTTTTGATAGTCCAAGTGCCATCGTTGTTATCGATCCATTCGATAACATCGCCCTCTTTCCAGCCAAGCTCGTCACAGGCTTCTTTAATATCTATAACGAACTCGCCGTTTTCATCTTCTACAATAGTTTTAATCCAATGATATCTACTAGCCACAATGGGCCTCCTTTTTTACCATATACTACATTATACAATACAGCCAGGTAAAGGTCAATCATTTTGGTAAAATCTATCCTTCGTACGTAGCTGAGTTAGCACCATGTTCAAATACTTCAACTGATTTGATCCTAACGGTTGGATTAATTGGATAACGCATATTACCAGACACTAATAGTTCAGCCATCTTGTCGTATGCAAGTTTGGCAAACATTTCACAGCCTACACCGGGTACAATACGTAAATCACATAAAGCACCACGTTGATATGGTTCTAGTTTATCGAAACCTTGGTCGCCACTACCTGAACTTGGGATATTTCCCATATTAGCCATTTGTTGGAAGAACTTCAAATGTGGGTCATCTTCTGCAATAACTAGTGTGTGATCAAACATATAGTCGGCCCACGCTTTGAATTCTTTAAGTCCACCAAAGTCCATACACCAGTTCTTTTCGTCTAGTGTATCGCATTCAAAGATTAGTTTGATACCAATTGAGTATCCATGTAATGTTGAGCAGTGGCTGTGCGTGGCACGCCATTGTCTAAAACAGCAAGACAGACCTCTGTCGTTGCCGTAAGTTTTTGTTGAGTAGAATTTTGCCATCTCTAGTCTCCTTTTAAAAAGTAGCAAGTTTGATGACATGCAGAATATTTAAAGTCGGATGAATGCCATGTAAGACGACTAACTGTGTGTTATAGATATTATAACATGGTTATTTATTAGGTGTCAAGTACTCTTTGACATTTTTCTTAATGTCCTTGATATCCAAAACCAAATCGTGTAGGATTTCGGTTTCTTCTAATCTATGATGTAACATTATTCTAACGACTCGCATGGTCCAGTACCACCATACAACAGATATGGTTAAACCTAGACTTATCAAAATCCAGAAGTACCATTGATCTTTAGTTATTTTTGTCCAATCGAATATGATGTATGAAATGATGATCACGACGAACATGCTCAATACTAGCCAATATTTTCTTTGCTTGTTGATTGCCTGAAGTTCTGTTAAGTAGTGTGATAGTGTTTTATCCATGATGTTGCTCCCATAAGTAAACATATTTACTTTGGGTATCGGGGGAATTTAACTAGTAGATTAAGCAGAAGCGATCAATCCGAATGGATACCATGTACCTGGATTGCCTGTTGCAGTACAGATCCAACCTACATAACCATTTGGTTTTGGTTCGGTGTTATAGATTATATCGCCGATGGTATATGCACCGCTAGTTGGAGGAGCATCTCCTGTAGCCATTAGTTTGTTAGCAAAACGAATGTTGCCACTTACTTCTAATTGTTCGCGAGGATTGTTGACATTGATACCTACGTTACCAAATGCTGTAATCTTAGTGTTACTATTATTTGGCTGACCTAATGTTATATCACCGTTGCCTTCTACAGATATACGAGCTAGCTCGTCTGTGATGATATCAAATGATCGTGCATGGTGTGTACCAATGCGACCCCTTGCATTAATGTCTACACCAACTAGAACTTCAACGTCATTCATAGCATCATAGACACTTAGCATACCATGTGGTTCTGCTATATTGATACCTAGCTTATTATTAGCCGCATCAAAATGGACCACGTTGTTAAAATTAACAGGTCCATGTACAGTTAGGCTTTCTAAAATTCCCACTGATGTTAGACTACTGTTTAGAACGCTACCGCCCAATCCAGTAGAGTTTATTACGCTAGCGCCATTGATAAAGTATGATTTACCTTCTGCTAGATCGATGCTTTCTGTAGACCAAAATCCTGGATTTTGATTGTAGATAAACTGAGCATTTATATCTGCTTGAGGCCAAAGCAACCCTGTTCCTACATTTGTACCAGTTGGATTATCATTAGTAAACTCAATAAATTGGCTATCGTATTGCTGATTTGCAACCAATTGATTAGTGTTTATTTTGCCTACGTTTAGTACACCGTAGATAGTTACATCGTTACGAGTAACGAGTGTGTTGTTTTCGACCTGAAGAACTGTAGTTAAATCTGTCATTATTGCGCCCCATAGTAGCTGTATTCCTACTATTTAGCGCAATAACAAGAGTTTTTATTCTGTTGGACGTTGGTCTACGATCACATCGATTAGACCGTAATCCAGTGCTTCTTGGGCACTCATAAAGGTATCTCGATCCATATCACGTTCAAAATCTTCATAAGTTTTGCCTGCGGTATTGTGCTTAACATACAATTCTGTAAGGATCTGTTTCATTTTAGTGATCTCTTTGTACTGAATCTCGATATCACTTTGCATACCTCTAGCACCGCCCGATGGCTGATGAATCATGTGACGTGCATAGGGTAGCATATAACGTTTGCCCGCAGTACCCGCTTGTGCTAGGAAACTGCCCATTGAACAGGCCTGACCCATGACATAGGTACGTACATCTGGCTTGATAAACTGCATTGTGTCATAGATACTCATACCACTGGTAATAACACCACCTGGGCTGTTAATATAGAAATTAATGTCTTTATCTGCATCTTCTGACTCTAAAAACAATAGCTGAGCCACGATTAAATTGGCACTAATATCATCTACAGGTCCATTTAAGAACACAATGCGATCACGCAACAGCCTACTATAAATGTCATAGGCACGTTCACCATTGCTGGATTTTTCTACTACAATTGGTACTAGACTCATTCTGTTTCCTTTGCTATTTCTTTATATCCAGCCCAACTTGGGTGGATTCCATCTGGTTGTAAACGATTGATAGGCAATACAACATCACCGTATTCTGCGGCTACCTTCTTAACGATTTCTTGGATATCGGGTTTGATAGCGGGCTGTATCCAATATACACGATCAGCTTTGGTAAGCTGTCTAATAGTACGCAATTCTTCTTCAGTTTTTACATACTTGTGATCGTTACTGCCTAAACTTATAATAACTGTCTTAGCTATGTAGGGGCTTTTACTTTCATTTTTATCTAGCCACTGCTTGCTATTGATGCCGCCTTTGGCGATTATAGCACATTCCTTTTTAAACAGTTGGGTCCCTACAGCGATACTATCACCCATTATCAAACAGTCTAGCATTGTTCCTTTTCCTTCCATTCTTTAGCACGTTGTTTTGCACCTTCTGGATCGCGATTACATTCATCAATGAACGCTTTTAACATCTTGTTCATCCAATCGTTGAATGTCATGTTCTCTGCATGTGCGGTTTTGAACGCAAACATCAACAAGTCATCCGGCAAGTCCAAAGGAATACTGATATCTGTGCTGTAATCTTCGCCAGCCTTGATAGCTAGGCATTTTTGGATAAAGTCGTCTACTACTTCTAAATCCACATACTCAACATCGTCCCATGCCTCGTTTAGATTAACATCACGGGCCTTTGATTCTTTGATGTGTTTTTCACGTTTGTTCTCGGCAATCATACGATAAGCACGATTGCGAGTATAGTCGCATACAGTTACTTCATATACCTTTTGTGTCTTAGTGCTGAATACGATATTAAAACTCCATCCGCCCTTATCGTGAAGTCCATTCCAACTGCTCAGTTGATAAGCATTTGGGCCATAGCATTGCCAACCAAAATCACCACCTTCGGTAATCCGGTAGTCTACCAGCTCCATCCATTCTTTCATTGTAATCATTCTTCGTATCCTTGTTTGAGATAGTCTTCTTCACTGTCGTCGAAGTCAATGCCGCCATGTTCTTTACAAGCAGTTTTAATCCAACTACCGCGTGTACGTGTGCCGGGCTTACCACAAGTTTCGCAAGTAATCGCTGACATCGATTCCGCCATGCTTACAAGTCCAGAAATATAATCATCTCCACCACGATAATAAAAACGTAGTGTGCCGAACTTTTCTTTAACTTGTTCTAGCACTACTTGTGGTACAACTTCCTCTGTACGGTTCTTCCAATCAAGGTGATGTTGGATATTTTGCATCAGACTATTTAAAATAGGAAACCACCCATCACCACAGCTGAATCCCCAACACATAGCTGTTTCGGTCATTGGCTTATTACGATCCGCCATCATCTTTGGAAATGTCTTACATAGATATTCGTCTAGTTCTCTTTTCATACAATTTTTCCTAATCCATTATAAATCAATTGATCTAGCTCTGCTTGATAGTCTTGTCCTTGTCTACGCTTGAGCCAGATAGCTGTGAGCAACTCTTTGCCATCACCGCTGGCACCAACCGAAAGTCCACGTGTTTCCATTTCTTCCAAAATGTCTTCATCATTGAAATCGTCTAAGTCGACATCGATTTCTACTTCTTTATAAACTGTAGTATATCTACTCATTCGTTAACCCCATAAAGATCATCTCACGTTCTGTTACATTTGCAATAGGCTTTAACCAACCTCTATTATAGCACTGGACAATAATACTTCTATATTGCGCAGGGCAATTTGCATCGATTTCAAATCCTGCACGTTGTGACACAGTGAACTTGTCGTGGATAAGAAAGTTTTTATCCCCGGGTTTAATCGTATGGACCTTACTTTCGTATACGTTAAAATTAGTCATTGGCCAATGTAATATTAATGAACGATAAAAAGGCATTAACTGCCGCCCATGTCCAATCACCTCGACCAAAACAGTCAATAGCGGCCAAGGCAC
>Ga0208253_1000501_pt1 | contig 15987 bp, 11 predicted proteins | sample CryBogCBE10Oct08_FD_184573 | JGI IMG/M metagenome (GOLD analysis project Ga0208253, IMG submission 184573) | Freshwater microbial communities from Crystal Bog, Wisconsin, USA - CBE10Oct08 (SPAdes) | ecosystem: Environmental > Aquatic > Freshwater > Lake | place: Crystal Bog, Wisconsin, USA...
GTCTTTTTCAGGCAGGCGGCCCAAATGGCTTTGCAAGTGCTCGGCCACTTGCTTTTCAGTTTCCACCACAAAACCCAAACTCACGCGTTCACCCATCCGTCCGGCCAACAACCCCAGGGCGTAAGCCCCAGCAAACCAAACGGGGTTGAGCAGGCTGGGGCGGTCGCCCAACTCGGCCAATCGTTGCTCGGTCCAGGCCAAGTGGTCCACCTCGTCCAGCGCGGCCTCTGCGAATTGGGCTTTAAGGGCTGGGGAGTGGGCTATTTGTCCCTGAGCAATGTAAAGCGCCTGGGCGCAAACCTCGCCCACGTGGTTCACCCGCATCAAAGCGCCAGCCAATTGGCGCTCTGCAGGGGAGAGTTCTGCGGCATGCCCTGCCTGGGTTGTCGCCTCTGCGGATTGGCCAGGCGAACGACGGCGCGGGTGATGCGGCGCAAAAAGGGTGCGCAAGGCCCGATCGGCGGTGTTTAACAAGGCGTCCATGGCCTGATTTTGCCTTGAGTGTTGTGTGAAAGCAACGTTTTATTTGGGGGAAACCCCAGAAATGGGCCGAAATGCACCGTCAACCCTTGAACAAGCCCCGCTGGTTTGTTTTAATTCAGTTACAGCGAAAGTTGTAAGGGAATAAATCCCTCAAAAGTTAATTTTTAACCAACGGAGAATTCAATGAAAAAAACCCTCGTAGCCGTCGCCGCTTTGGCCGCCATCGGTGCTGCACAAGCTCAATCCAGCGTCACCCTCGGTGGCATCATCGACGGTGGTGTTGCCTCTTATTCCAACCAAGGCGGCAAAAGCCTGACTGAGTTCGGTGGCTCTGGCGAATCTGCTCCTTCAATTTGGTACATTTCTGGCAAAGAAGACTTGGGCGGCGGTATGTCAGCTGGTTTCAAGCTTGAAGGTGGCTACTCTGCTGCATCTGGTGCCATCAGCAACTCCAACGGTGGTATTTTCGGTCGTGAAGCCCACGCTGACTTGTCAGGCGCTTTCGGTACTGTGTCTGCTGGTTTGCAACTTGACGCCGCATTCTTGAGCGTTGCTGCTTTTGACCCCCGTGGTTATTCCATGTTCGGTTCTGCTTTGAACAGCTGGACTACATCGGGTCTGACTGCAGGTGGCCAAGGTTCGACCACCCTCATTAACATCTTCAACCAAAACGCCATCAGCTACTCCAACAGAGTTGGTCCCGTCAACGGCACCATTCAGTATGTTTTCGGTGGTGTGGCTGGCAATAGCTCTGCCAACTCGATTACTTCTGGTAGTCTGGGTTATTCTGCCAATGGCTTGACCTTGAGCGCTGGCGCTTTCCAAGACAAGAACTCAAAGGACAATGGTGGCACCAACGAATATGACTTCGGTGCCGCTTACGCCTTTGGCGATGCTAGTCTGTCTGCTGGCTACGTTGACTTCAAGCGTCAAGGTGCTAACACAACAGGTCACTCTGTAGCAACTACATTGGGTGGCGGCACTTATAAGTTGGGTGCGACTGTTTTGAGCTTGGGCTATTACTCCACTCAAGACAAAACCACCAGCGGCACTCTCAAGGTTTTGGCAGCGGGTGCTGACTATGCTTTGAGCAAGTCCACTTCGCTGTACGCGCAAGTTCAAAGCGCTAAGAACGCTGGCTTTGCTAGCAGCAACAACAACGTCGTCCTGAGCAATGCTGACGGCGCTGGCGCTTCTGCCAACACCACAGTGACCGGTTTCGCTGTTGGTATCCGTAAGGGTTTCTAATCTAATACAGGCCTAAAGCCTGTTACAGATTGTGAAAATCACAAAAGCCCCATCGCAGTGATGCGTTGGGGCTTTTTTTGTTGCGCGTTACCGTTAAGCTGAAGCCACTGGGAGGACCCTCATTCATGACCACTGCTCAAATTCAGAACCTGCTTTTGCTCTGCGTGATTCTCGGCTTCGCCTGCATGGAGGTTGTTTCTCGTCGCTATAAAACGACCGTGAACGCCAGTGCCAATGACACGAAGCTGGAGCTCTTCATGTTCGTGAGTCTGTTGGCGATCACGCAGCCGTTGGCGATTTTCGTCACCAGCAAATTGGGTCACTGGCTGGCCCCTGAATACAAAAACATCCTTGCCGATTGGCCTTGGTGGGCCATGTTTGGCTTGTTGATCTTGGTCGATGACCTGACGCAATATTGGTGGCACCGCCTTTCCCATTCGCCCTTGCTGTGGCCGTTGCACCGAGCCCACCACTCGGCTCAGTACATGAGCATTCGCGTCACCTTCAGAAATAACTTTTTCTACTACTTGATGATGCCCGGCCTGTGGTTCGCAGGCGGCTTGCTTTATTTGGGCGTCGGCGGCGTGGTCTACGTGGCTTACATCGTCTTGAAGCTCACCATCATTTTGGGCGCCCATTGCGCCTGGCGTTGGGACGAACCGCTCTACAGGATTCCGGCCCTGCGCCCCTTGGCTTGGGTTTTGGAGCGACTCATTTCAACCCCCGCCACGCACTGGGCCCACCACGCCATCACCAACGACGACGGCGTGGGGCATTACGAGGGCAACTTTGGCAACATGCTGTTCATTTGGGACCTCCTGTTCGGAAGCGCCTTGATTACCCGTCAATACCCCCCTCAAGTCGGTTTGATCGACGATACCTTGTACGGGCCTGAGCGCTGGTATCACCAAATGTTTTTCCCGTTGTTTCAATCTCCGCGTGAGCAGAGTGCTTTGAAAACAGGTCAAAAATACCTTTAAACCCTTTCTAATCCTGGTTATGAAACTCGATTCCTCGTTATCCGCCATCGTCACAGGAGGCGCCTCAGGCTTGGGCGCAGGCACCGCGAGGTGGCTGGCCGCTCGGGGCGTGAAGGTCGCCCTTTTTGATTTCAACGAAGCCCAAGGGGCGGCATTGGCGAATGAAATTGGCGCGGTGTTTTGTAAAGTCGATGTGACTTCAGAAAGTGATGTCGAGGCGGCTTTCGAAAAAGCCCGTGCTGCGAATGGCCAAGAGCGCATCTTGGTCAATTGCGCAGGCACCATCAATGCCATTAAAACGGCCAGTCGCCACAAGCAAACAGGACAGGCGCAACACTTTCCTTTGGCCGACTTCGAGCGCGTCATTCAAATCAATTTGATTGGCTCTTTCAGATGCCTGGCCAAGTCGGCGGCGGGCATGCTGAATTTGGAGCCCCTGACGGACGGGGAGCGAGGCGTCATCATCAACACGGCTTCGATCGCAGCGCAAGAAGGACAAATTGGGCAAGCCGCCTACAGCGCCTCCAAGGGCGGGATTTTGGGAATGACCTTGCCCATTGCCCGCGATTTGATGAACGAGGGCATCCGCATCAACGCCGTTTTGCCCGGCATTTTTAAAACGCCGATGGTTTCAGGCATGCCTGAAAATGTTCAAGCGGCCTTGGCTTCAGGCGTGCCTTTTCCCAAGCGCTTGGGAACGCCCGAAGACTTTGCGCACTTGGTGGAATCGATCATTGAGAACCCGTATTTGAACGGCGAAAGCATTCGTCTTGACGGGGCCGTTCGGCTCACCCCCCGTTAATACAGCGCTCAGGACTCGTTCATCGGCTCTGGTGTTGTGCCTGAAATTCGTGCATGAATTGCGCCAATTTCTGCGCTGCGTCCAAGCGCACGCCGTTGTAAAGCGAGGCGCGCAGGCCGCCAGTGCTGCGGTGTCCTGCCAAGCCGGTGAAGCCGGCTTCAGCGGCTTGATGAAGAAACCGGGCTTCAAGTTCCGCATCGTGCAAGCGGAAACAGACGTTCATCATCGAGCGGTCACGGGTCGCCGCGTGACCTTTATAAAAACCGGAACTGGCGCCGATGACCTCATACAAAGCGTTTGCTTTGGCTTGGTTGATTTGCCCCATGGCGCTCAAGCCGCCGATGTCTTCTTGTAGCCAGCGCAGCACCAAATGCACCACATAAATTGCAAAAACAGGGGGGGTGTTGTAGTTGGAATGTGCCGCCACTTGGGTGTGGTAATTCAAAAAGCCCGGGGCATCGTTTCGGGCTTTCTGAAGCATTTCGTCGCGCATCACGACCACCGTGACGCCAGCAGGGCCTAGGTTTTTTTGGGCGTGCGCATAAATGAAGTCGAAGCGCTGGGCCTCGATGGGGCGCGATAAGAAATCGGACGACATGTCACACACTCTGGGCACGCCCTCTAAGCCCAAAATTTGATGTTGCTGCAGCCCTTCCACGGTTTCGTTGCTGACGTAGTGAAAATAAGTCGCCTCTGGGTTGAAGCTCAACTCGTCGGTGTGGGGTAGGCGTGAATAACCCCCGTCCTGCCCATCCCAAAGCGTGTTGATGCGCCCTTGAAAGTCTAGGGCTTGCCGTTGTGCATCGGCGATGGCTTTTTGGCTCCAGTAACCGGTGACCAAATAATCGGCAAAAGAAGCGGAACGGGCGTCAACGGATGGGGCAGCCTGCTGCAAAAACGCCATGGGCAGCATCGAAAACTGCTGGGTCGCGCCGCCTTGCAAAAACAAGACGTGGTATTTTTCACTTGATCCCAACCCCAACCCCATGTTCAAACCAAGCAGTTGTTTGATTTGTTGTTCGGTGGTTTGCACCAAGGCTTTGAACCAATCGCTTCGGTGGCTGATGCCCAAAATGGACAGGCCGACTTCAGGCACTTCCAGCACCGCTTGCTGAAGTTGCACCAGAACGGAATCGGGGAGGGCGCCGGGGCCGCCGGAAAAGTTCAATTGGTTGCGGTGCATCCTCAAATTATGCTGATGTTTTGCCTGGCCTCATAAAAAAACCCCAACCTGCCATACATTGACCGGTTGGGGTTTTGAGTCAAGCGCTAGAAGCACTTTGCGGGGCGATGCCGCTTTGTGGTTTTAGTGTTTGAAATCAGTCAGATCAGAACTGGTGATTCAGACCCACCACCAAGCCATTGGAAGTCATGCCGTATTGGTTAACGGCACCGCTTTGGGTCAGAGATGCGGTGCCTGGGGTGGTGTTTAGGCTGGTGCCAAAACCATTGCCACCGCCATTGCGCGAGGTGCCATACAAAGCATACAAACCGGTGCGCTTGCTCAAAGCATAGTCGGCGCCCAAGGCCACCATGCGGACATGACCGCCCAAGGTTTGGTCTTTGGTTTGGTAGTACGAAGCGTCAAAAGACAGGGCGTTGGTGACTTTATAAGCGCCGCCAATGCCACCGGTTTGGTATTCGTCGATGCCCAAGGTGCCGAGGTTAGAGCCCTTGTTGTTGCCTTTTACGCCCATGTAGAAGCCTTTGACAGACCAGCTGTCCAGCGCATAACCTGCACCCAAGTTGTATTCAGACACATTGGTATAGGTGGTTCCGTTGCCAGTTGTCAGAGCGCTGTTGGTTTGGTCGTGGAAAGTACCGGCGCCAATGACCAGACCGCCTGTTTTGTACGTGCCGCCCAAAGAGAACACGCTGTTCTTGCTGCTGCCGCCGGCCACGCCGCCCAGGCCATACAAGACAGTGGCGTCAAAGCCGTGGCCGTTGTAGTTGTAGCTAATGGCATTCTGATCAAAGATGTTGGCTGTGGTGGTGGCAACAGCCCCGTTACCCACCAAATTGATGGTCGAATTAATCCAGGTTTGCAGACCTGAGAACGATTGCTTGCCACCACGGGGGTCGGTGGCCTTCATGCTGGAGAAAGCGGGGTCGACTTGCAAGCCCAGCTTGACCGTGCCCCAATCACCGCCCAAACCCGCATAGGCTTGACGACCAAACAAATTGCCATTGCCGTTGGCGTTACCAGGTGTGTTCGCGCCAGTGCCACTGTTGTAAGAGCCTTCTAAATTGAAGACCGCTTTTTGGCCACCGCCCAGGTCTTCTGAGCCTCTAAAGCCCCAAAGGGTCGGCAATTCGCCACCATTGCCGGCGAAATCGGTTTTGGAGTTCTTAGCGGCATTTTGGTTGCTGAAAGACTCAATGCCCGCATCCACAGTGCCGTAAAGGGTCACGCTGCTTTGGGCTTGGGCCAGGCTGCTGGTCGTAGCCAAGACGGTGAAGGTGGCGAGGGTGGCGAGCGAGGCAATTGCCACGGCGGTTTTTTTCATTTGGGACTCTCCGATGAAATCTAAATTCACGGCGCTTTAACACCATGACCTCTCGAATGAGGAGGTGATTTCATTGGACTTGAGAACCCCGCACAAGGCGAAGCCTTGCAGATTAGCGGTGCCTTCTTCCGATAGGCGGGTTTCTAAAAAACAACAAATCCAAACAAGCCCAACAGCGCTTAAAAAGTGGGCGCTAACAAACGTGCCAGCGTGCCGTTGGGAGTTGTCGCTTGCAGGGTGAATTGGTATTGGTGGAGATGAACAATAGCATTGACTAAATTTAAACCCAAGCCATGGCCCTTAGTGCCGGGGGGGGTAGGGTTACCGACACCAACCCCAGAGTCGATCAACTCCAAGCAAGCTTGATCGAGTTGATTGTTAAGGCTTAGCCTTAAGCAAATCCATCCACCAAACGGTGTGAATTTGATTGCGTTGTCGACCAGGTTGCTAAGTACTTCTAATATCAAATCGGGGTCGGCAATAACTAGGGGCCTGGCCTCAATCAAGAGATCAAAGCGCAGTCCTTTATCTTCTACCAGAGGCTCGTAAAGCTCAAAGACTTGGGTGGCGCATTGCGCTAGATCGACGGAGCAAAAGCCCGCTTTGCGCAAATCGTTGTTGATTTCTGAAATGCGCAACAAGGCTTTGAAGCGATTCAACAAAGTATCAATTTCTTCCAGCCCCTTGTCTAAAATAAGGGCCAGCTCGGTGCCTTGGTGGCGTTGTTGGGCTCGGTCGAGCTGCAGGCGCAGGCGGGTTAGGGGGGTACGCAAATCATGGGCCAAGTTTTGCGTTACGCCCTTGACTTCGGCCAATAAACGCTCTATTTCGTCAAGCATCCAATTAACCGTGCTGGCCAATTGGTCAATTTCATCACGTCGCGGACCCACTGGCAGGCGCTGACTGAGATCACCTTGGGTAATGCGCTGGGCAATGGTCCGGATGTTGTTGACGCGGCGCAGCTGGCCGTTGGTCAGCACGGCGCCCAATAACAAGCCCAGCAGCAGCATGACGCTGCCACCCAGGGCCATCGCACGAAGCAAAATTTGTCGAATCTCAGCCAGCTCACCCAGGTCGCGTCCCACCACTAGTTGCTCGCCGTTAGCCAAGGGAATAATGACACCACGGGCCGCAATAGTCCGTTCGGCTTGCACCAAGACCCCATCGCTCGTGAGTTTGGGCATTTTGGACAAATTGCCTGCTAGTGATTGACCCTCGCGGTCAAACAGGCCATACAACTCCAGGTGGCGCAAATCGTTGGCTTGGGCTTGTGCAATGGCTTGGAGTAGGTCGGCTCGGGGAATTTGAATCAGGTGTTGGACATTGAGCTCAATCAAGGTGTCTACCCGGCGCTCTAAAAATGCCGAGGCCTGACCATAGATCCAAACCATCATAGCCACAATGCTTGTGACGAACAGGGTCCCAAAAAGGGCCGCCAAACGCAATGAGGAAATGCGCCAACGCGCCTGCCAATGGTTGGGAAATTCAGCCTTTGACATGCTCAATGGGTCTAGTCAAACGATAGCCTGAACCGCGCAGTGTTTGGATCAAAGGCTCCATGCCTGGCAAATCTATTTTTTTGCGCAGACGCCCAATGTGAACTTCAATCAAATTGGTGGAAGGGTCAAAGTGCAAATTCCAAACAACCTCCAAAAGCAGGCGTTTGGGAAGTACCTGACCCGCATTGCGCATTAGGAAGACCAGCAATTGGAATTCTTTGGTCATTAGCGACAAGCTCTGACCGGCTCGAATGGCTTGGCGCGTAATCAAGTCTACGGTCAAATCACTAACCGTCAATTGCGTGGTCGGTAGGCTGTTGTGGCGGCGTAGAAGGACCTCAACCCGGGCGGTCAGTTCAGCCAAATCAAAGGGTTTGGTAATGTAGTCGTCCCCGCCAGCGCGAAGGCCTTTTACGCGTTCGTCAACATCACTCAAAGCGCTAATCATCAGAACGGGGGTGTTTTGACCCGAATTGCGCAAGTGCTTGACCAGACTCAGCCCGTCCAGCCCAGGCAACATGCGGTCCAGAGTGATCAAGTCATATCCACCTTGCAAAGCCAAGGCCAGTCCTTGGGGTCCATCACCGCAAGTGGTCACGGTCATGCCGTGCGCGTCAAGTTCGAGAGCGATTTCAGATGCCGTGGCGGCGTCGTCTTCAATCGTGAGAATCCGGTTCATGATTGTGATTATGGAGTTGGCTGCCAACCCCCACCCAAGGCGCGAACCAGCCCTACACCGGCAAGAAGGTTTTGGGTCTGTAAATTCAAGGCGTTCCGTTGAATTAGCAGCAAGGTGGTTTGGGCTTGAACAACGTCCAGGTAGTTCACTGCGCCTTCACGGTAACGGATCATGGACAGCTTGAGAGTGCGATCAGCCGCTTGCATGGCATCTTGTTGGTCGCGGATTTCTTGTTCGTACTGGCTCAGTCTGGCCAATTGATCTTCTGTTTCTTGGAAGGCGGTCATGGCCGCGGCTTTAAAGCGGGCCGTGGTTTCATCCAAATTGGCTTGAGCTATTTTGAGTTGGGCATCGCGCAAACCGCCGTCCAATAAATTTAGGACAGCTGCCGGTCCTATGGACCAAAAGCTGTTGGGTTTGCTTAGCCATTCGGGACCACCAGTGTTTTGGTAACCATAAGCCATGCCCAATGTGAAAGTCGGGAAGAATGCAGCTTTGGCCAAACCGATGCGGGCATTGGCTGTGGCCACTTGGCGCTCGGCCGCAGCGACATCTGGCCGGTGTTGCAGCAGCGTGGAAGGCAATCCCACCGGCACTTTAAACCGGGCCACCTGCGCCGCAGGTGCCAAGTAGAAGCCGGAGGCGGGTTGACCCAGCAAGGCCGCGATAGCGTGTTCATATTGGGCGGTTTGCCAACCCAGTTCCGACCGCTCGGTTCGCACCTGACTCAGTTGGGTCTGCGCGCGCGATACATCCAGCCCCGAGGCCAGCCCCCCCCGGTGTCTGCGCTCGGTAAAGTCCAAGGCTCGCTGGTATTCACCCAAGGTTCGGTCTAGCAACGCCGTCTGCGCTTGAAGACCGCGCAGTCGCAAATAATTTTCGGCCAAAGCGGCGGTCAAGCTGAGTTGAACTCCGGCCAAATCGGCCTGGGCCGCTTCGGCTTGAGCCTGTCCCGCGGCCACCGCGCTGCGCACGCGGCCCCAGAGGTCAAATTCATAGTTGAAGTTGAGCCCAAGGGTATCGGCGTCGTAGTCGTTGGGCTGGTTGGATCCGCGCAAGGGGCGGTTTTTGGATTGCTTGTTGTTGGTGACGGCGCCACTGGCATCCACACTGGCCGACTGCGCTGCTTGGGCTTGCTGCACATAGGCGTTGGCGGCATCGGCCCGGGCCACGGCCGCGGCCAGTCCCGGCGAGTGCGCCAGCAATTGGGCTTCCAGGTCACTCAACACCTTGTCGTTCAGCAAGACCCACCACTTCGTGGGCAGTGGTTTTTCCTCGCCGGTCACAGGCTGCCAGAGCAGGCTTGAGTCGGCATCCGGTCGGGGGGCGCGCGGCTCTTGGTCATTCCAATGAATAGCCGGGCTTGGGACTTGTGGGGCCTGGTAGGGGGTCATTTGTGAGCACCCAAATAGGACCAGGCTGGTCAGCGCAGCGATTGACGCTGGCCGTAAAGCACGAAGCGGGCATTTCATGGTTGGGTGCTCACGGCTTGGACCACGTCACCGTCCCGCAACGACTCACTGGGGTTGTCAATCAAGGTGTCATGGATCGACAAGCCTTGAAGCACCTCGATGCTGTTGCCCAAATCACGGGCAATTTGAATGGGTTTGAATCGCACCTTGTGGTCGGCTTGTAATAAGGCCACGTGCAGGCCAGTTTGTTGATCCTGGAGCCGCAAGACCAAGGCGCTGGCAGGGATGAGGACGGTACCGTGCAGTGCGGGGAGTTGGAAAACGACCTCGGCATAATCACCGGGTGACAAACTTTGTTGCGGGTTGTCTACCGCCAACTCCACTAAGACCGTGCCTGAAGATTCTGTGGTGGCACGAGCGTTGTTGACCAGTTTGGCGCTGAAGTGCTGGCCTGGAAATTGGGGCACGCTGAGCTGCGCAATCATCCCCAGCGTCAATTGATTGGCCAAGGCCTGGGGCACGCTGACGTATAGACGCAAACGGCGGGTGTCGGCCACGGTGAACATTTCTTTACCCGCCGCCCCCGCATTGACCAAGGCCCCAATGTCGGTGTTGCGGGTGGTGACAACCCCTTCAAAAGGCGCGGTTATGCGGCGAAAAGCCTGCAAAGAGCGCAGTCGGTCAACATTGGCTTGGGCCTCGGCGACCATGGCTTGCTTGGCGCTGAAGTCGCCAGCTTTTTCATCGGCCTCCTGACGCGACACCGCATCCTCCAGCAGTTGAGACTGCCAGCGGTTCGCCGTGATTTCAGCCAAGTTGGCATGGGCTTTGGCAGTCTCCAACGCAGCCAGGGCTTGGCGCAATTGGTCATTCAGCTCGGGGGTGTCAATCTCGGCCAGAAGCGTGCCGGCTTTGACACTCTGGCCAATATCCACAAACCATTGCTTAACATAGCCACTGACACGGGGGTAAATCAAAGCACTGTTGAAGGCCTCGAGGGTGCCTGGCAAGACCAGGCGACTGGCTTGGCTGTCGGCCTTGGGGTGCAAGGTGTTGACCGTCGTGATGTTGTTTTTCTCACTGGCTTGACTCAGGCTTTTAAGCTCAGTGACGCGGCCATGGATTCCGCCCACGGCCACGCCGAAAGCGGCGGCTAGGATCATGCCACCTATCAAGACAACACGCGAACTCAAGCGCTTAGGCTCAGGGGTTTTGAGTTCATGGGAAGAGGACACGATTTGACTCACAGGGTTTCCTTCGATTGATTCTGGCTTTGGTGGACCCAGCTGAACAGCACCGGCACCAGCAACAGGGTGGCAACGGTGGCGAACAACAAGCCACCAATCACCGCACGGCCCAAGGGGGCATTTTGTTCACCGCCTTCGCCCCATCCCAAAGCCATGGGAGCCATGCCAATGATCATGGCCAGCGCAGTCATCAGCACCGGGCGAAAACGGGTAAAGCCAGCCTCAAGGGCCGCTCTGACCGGGTCATGGTTTAGACTCAGACGCTCCCGCGCAAAACTCACCACCAAAATGCTGTTGGCGGTGGCCACACCCATGCACAAAATGGCGCCCGTCAAGGCAGGGACAGACATCGAGGTTTGGGTGGCAAACAGCATCCAGACAATGCCTGCCAAAGCTGCGGGCAGGGCCAGGACAATGACAAACGGGTCGCTCCAAGACTGAAAATTCACCACGATCAGCAGGTAGATCAGCACCACTGCTGCCAGCAAGCCCAGCAAAAGGCCGGTGAACGCATTGTTCATGGTCTGCACCTGCCCGCGCAGGCTGATGGTGGCCCCTTTGGGTCGTTCGGAGGCATGGGCTTTGAGAACAGTTTCCAGGCGATTGGCCACGGCCCCCAGGTCGGCTCGGTCGGGCGTGGCATACAGGTCGATCACAGGTTGCACGGCGTAATGCGAAACAACGGCGGGCACGTTTGTTCGCTGTATATTGGCTACGCTGCTGAGAATTTGCGGCGCACGCCCATCACCACCAGATAAGGGTATGCCAGACAAATCATTCAAAGACTGGATACGGTATTCCGGTGTTTGCGCCACTATGGGATAGGACACGCCATTCTTTTTGTTCAGCCAGAATGAAGGCGCAACCTGACCGCTACCCGCCATGGACACCACCAGGCTGTTGGTCACATCGCGCTCCGACAAACCCAAACGGGCGGCTTGCGTGCGGTCCACATCAACGCGCAGTGCGGGGTAGTTATTCGCTTGCTGAATTCGGGCGTCGGCAATGCCGGGCAAGCCTTTGATTTCACGCAAGAGCATCTGGGCATAAGCCATATCGGCTTGGCCATCAGGTCCCATGACTTGTATGTCAATCGGTGCCGGGGCACCAAAGTTCAAAATCTGACTGACCATATCGGCAGGCAAAAAAGCGAAAGTGACGCTAGGGTAATGGGTGTTCAAATAAGAGCGCAGGCGCTGCACATGGTGTTCGGTGGGGGCATGGTTTTCATTCAAAGAAATCAACATGTCGCCGTCTTGGGGGCCAATCGTGCCGGTGTTGCTGTAAACCATGTTGATGCCACTGACCGTTAAGCCCAGGTTTGTCACTACGCTACCCAATTCCTCGGGTGGAATCAGATGGCGGATGTCGGTTTCGATCATTTGGGCCAACTGGGTGGTGGCTTCCAGTCGGGTGCCCACTTTGGCACGAAGATGGATTTTAATTTGTCCGGCATCCACTGCGGGAAAGAAATCACGCCCCAGCCAGGGAACCAACACAAAAGACAAGGCCACACAAGTAAAGAAGCCAATCACAAAACGACGTCGATGGTTCATGGCCGCGTTGAGTACATGGAAATAAGCGGCCCGAAAAACATCAAAGCCTTGTTCAAACCTGCGTTGTAGTCGGACTAGGGGATTGTGGTTTTTAGGGGTCTGGTGGTGGGTGGTTGCCAACAACTCATCCAAGTGTGTTGAATCATGCGCATGCAACAAATAGGCGGCCATGGTGGGCACAAGGGTGCGCGATAAAAAGAAGGACGAAACCATGGCAAACATCACGGCCTCAGCCATCGGTACGAATAAAAAGCGTGCCACACCGTTCAGGAAAAACATTGGCACAAACACAATGCATATGCACAGCAGGGACACAAATGCAGGCGTCACGATTTGCTCACCGCCATCCAAAATGGCCTGCCGGACTGTTTTACCCTGTTCCAAGTGCCAATTGATATTTTCAATGGTCACGGTGGCATCGTCCACCAAAATTCCGACCGCCAGCGCCAGTCCCCCCAGGGTCATGATGTTCAGGGTTTCACCCAGGGCACTCAGGGCCGTGATGGACGCCAGAATCGCTAGGGGGATGGAGGTCGCAATGATCAGGGTCGAGCGCCAGCTGCCCAAAAATAGCAAAATCATCAAACTCGTCAGCGCCGCCGACAGCATGGCCTCGCGTGCCACGCCCGTCACGGCGGCCTTTACGAAAACCGACTGGTCGCCCAGGGTGTCGAGCCTAACCGAGGCGGGCAAGGTCTCTTTGAGTTTGGGCAAGAGCTGGCGGGTTTCGCGGACGATGTCAAGCGTTGAAGCCGCGCCGTTTTTGAGCACCGTCATCAGCACGGCAGGCCCGCCATTGACGCTCACCCGGTTGACCTGAGGGGGGCTGCCATCGCGGACGCTGGCCACATCGCGCAAGTAAATCACCTGGTTGCCGTTGCCATTGCTGCTGGCGGCAGCGATGGTTTTGATGGGCAGGTTTTCCAGCTCCTGAAAAGCATCAGGGCTGTTGTTCAATTTCACACTGTATTCAAAAGCCCCGATTTTTTGAGTGCCCACAGGCGTGATTTGGGTTTGGGAAGCCAGCGCGTTTTGCACATCTTGGGGAGAAAGATGCTTGGACTGCAGCGCCTGAGGATTCAAGTCAATTTGAATTTGCCGCACCTTGCCACCGTAAGGAGAGGGAATGGTTGAGCCTGCCACTGAGGCCAACTGGGGGCGTAAAAAATTCTGCCCCAAATCAAACAAACGTTGTTCCGCTAGGCTTGGGCTGGACAAGGCCAATTGCAAAATTGGCACAGTCGAGGCGTTGTAATTCAAAATCAGCGGTGGCGTTATGCCAGCGGGCATTTGCTTCAACACGGTTTGCGAGATCGATGTCACCTGGGCGGTGGCGGTTCGGATGTCCACATTGGGCTGAAAAAAAATCTTGACAATGCCCACCCCCGGTAAGGACGTCGATTCGATATGGTCAATGTCATTGACGGTTGAACTTAAGGCGCGTTCATGGGCGTAAATGACACGTCCGGCCATTTCATCGGGTGGCAATCCGGTATAGGTCCAAACCGCACTGATGACGGGAATTTTGATGTCGGGAAAGATGTCGGTTGGCGTGCGCAAGGCAGCCATAGGACCGAATATCAAAATTAACAGGGCTAGCACCACAAAGGTGTAGGGTTTTTGTAAAGCAATACGAACCAACCAAAGCATGGAGACTTTCTTAGAACAAGTGCTGATGATAAAGATGCTTTTAATCTCAATTAGCACATAAAAAATGAAATTTTTGTCAGCTGGTAAACGCCATATTTATCTGTCAATGTCCATGAAAAAAGCCGCTGTGTTGCCACAGCGGCTTTGGGGGGCTAAACCTCAAGCTGACTTAAGTCAGCGTTAGGTTTAGAAGCGAACACGCAAACCGGTACCAACAATGTTGTTACTGGTGTAAACGCCAGTTGCGTAAGCAGCGCCTTTGTATTGTGAGTAAGCGTAGCCGACATATACGTCTGTCATTTTGCTGAACTTGTACGAAGCTAACAAAGAAGCTGTGTAAATGTCACCAGCCAATTGGCCATTGTCAGACGAGGCTTTTTGTTTTTGGTCGTAATAGCCAGCTGCCACGTTGAACATAGGTGTCACGTTGTAATCGCCACCGATCCACAACACATCGGTTGTACGCTTAGCTTGAGTGGCACTCAGGCCAGCGGCAGAAGATTGAACACTGATGCCATAGTAGCTGGTGATGCTGGCAGCGTAGGCCAAGTCAGAGGGAGTCGAAAGAGTGTACTCTTCGTAGCCGACCTTGATTTTAGCTTGTTCTAAGGCGTAAGTAGCACCCACCATAGTTGCTTTGGTGTTGTATACGGACAGCTTAACTTGGTTAGCAACAGAGCCAGAACCACCCTTAACAGCATCACGGAACTCTTGGTATGCAGCTTGAACGCTCACAGGGCCATAAGTGTAGCCAGCATTGACAGCCGAACCAGAGGCGATGGAGCCGCTACCAGCAACACCACCCAATTTGTACATACCACCGTAGTTGAAATCGCCGGTTTTATTGGTGTACTTGATGCTGTTGTCGACGCGTGTGTCTTCTGAGACACCACCACCACCACCAATGGTACCGGAGAAGCCCAAGGGTGAGAATAATTGCGAACCATTCAAGGGATCGTTGGCAACGGTCACATCAAAAATGGGAGCGTAGTTGCGACCGAAAGCGATTTGGCCGAGCTTACTGTCAGACAACCCAACCCATGCTTGGCGGTTAAACAATTGACCGTCGATGGAGCTATTGGCTGCGACTGTAGTCGCTGTTGGTGCGTTGGATGCAAGTGCTGCACCTGCGTTGGAGATTTGACCTGTGGGCAAATTGAACCCAGATTCCAAATTGAACACGGCCTTCATGCCTGACCCCAAATCTTCAGACCCGCGAATACCCCAACGGGAAGGCGATTCACCACCGTTAAACATGCCAGTAACGCTTGAAGGTACTGAAGTCTTCACGCTACTGAAAGGGTTCACTGAGCCAGGGAACTGGGGGTCAACACTCAAAGAGTGTTGAACAGTGCCAACAGTGGCATCAACAACACCGTAAAACTGAACGCTGGATTGAGCGTGGGCTGCAACAGCGGCCAGAGCGGCCAAAGCAACGAGGGACTTTTTCATTTATTAACTCCAATGGATTAAATGGATGAACCAGGATAGGTTCGCGCGGTAACAAGGGATTACCCTTTATTACTCGACAGAACGGACTTTAGTGATGAAATATGACAGTTCTGTCATTTTTGGGCTTTTCCCCGTGGTTTTAGCGATTTTCTTGATTGGCTGTTGTTTTCTTACAACTATTTAGTTGTTTTTATGCAACAAATTTCAAGCGTACCGCTTGCTGCGCAGGTTCTTCTTCATCTCTTTGAGGCCACCTTGCAGGGTGGGGCCAATGCGCAAAGCCACCCCAGTTGCCAAAATGTCGATGATCAACAAGTGCAGCAAACGCGAAACCATGGGGCTGTAGCGGTCGTAGCCTTCGGGGTGGTCGGCGGCCAAGTGCAGGCTACCGGCTTGGGCCAAAGGCGAACCGCTGGCGGTAATGACCAAGGTGGTGGCGCCATTGATCCGGGCAATGTCGGCGGCGTCCATC
>Ga0208253_1000510_pt1 | contig 15789 bp, 15 predicted proteins | sample CryBogCBE10Oct08_FD_184573 | JGI IMG/M metagenome (GOLD analysis project Ga0208253, IMG submission 184573) | Freshwater microbial communities from Crystal Bog, Wisconsin, USA - CBE10Oct08 (SPAdes) | ecosystem: Environmental > Aquatic > Freshwater > Lake | place: Crystal Bog, Wisconsin, USA...
TTCATACACGAATTGTTGGAAGGTGCGCCTAGGCTGTTAACCTAGACCCATAGCGAGCGTGAAATCGTCGCAAAGACGAGAATCGTCGTAGACCTAGCCACGGACTGTAAAGCCGCGACCATCGGCATCCAATCAAATTCAAGTCGACCAATTTCTTTGTCCTTTATAAGTGCTAAATACAGTTTCATGGCTTACTCCCGATTTGCGTCTCCCGATTTGCATAAATCAAACTCAAATCTTCTCGTATTCGATTTAAGCACCAATCAACATCCAGTTTAAATTTCCTATCTTCGCTTGCTTCTTCTGTAAATCTTAAAACTTGGCGAACATGCTGCATACATGCGAGCGCAGCACGCGTGCGTCGATGTAGTCGATCTAAATAAGTTTTTCCAGCTTGTAACACATCTAGTGGATGAGGGATGGGAGGCTTTGAATCAGACATTAAATGGCCAGGAATAGGTTCACTTTGCGCATGTATCACGGCAGAAACAGGAGAACTATAAAGTGCATTACCGATTCTTTGCATTTCATCACTCGGCCAGATATCTCGTTTACTGCTAATTCGAGCGTTTGGTTCTGGGGTTAGCTTCATCATACTTTCTTCAAAAGTTCTGCTTGATAAACCAGTGAGAGGTCTTAGACTGTGAACCCAGAGCAGCCACTCGCGAGCCTTGACTTCAAATTGAAACTTACCTTTGCTTTTGAATAGAAGTGTCACATCATTCTCTAAATGCACTCGTAATGGTTGTAGCAAGTAACTTGGGGCAACATCCAGAAGTTTAGCCATCCAAACTACTTCCTCGACTGAAATTTCTGGTGACCCCTTGCGCCTAGCACCTTCAAATATCGAACGCAATACAGAAATATCTACTTGCAATCCCTGTGCAATTTTGGCTAACGATAATTCTTCGATTTTTCTTTTCTTAGGCTCAAAATTAAGAATGCGATTTGTAAACTTCCAAATTATGCTTACATTCTTGCCAGTTTTTTCGTATTCAAGATAGGCAGCTGTAAAGGCATTGTTGACTTCTAATTCTCCCTGGTAATGAGACAACAAACCATTGAGGTTTAGACGTACTAATTCAGTAACTGTGATCTCTTGAAATGTTTCTTTTAATGGGTTTTTCGGGGTTATAGAGTCCATTTCCTTCACCTTCTGTCCATTCTGGACATCAAACCGGCCTTTTTTTGAATTGCTAGGACCATTAATCCATGCCACACCAAGTGACACCAAGTAACTACAGATTAGTAAGGAATAAACAATATGTCTTCACTTTTGACTGTTCGGCAGGCTGCAGAACGCCTAAGCCTGAGCGAAAGCAAGGTTTACCGCATGACCATTTCAGGCGAGCTTCCAGTCCAACGTATTGGGCGGGCAGTACGAATTCCAGAGTCGGCCATCAATTTTCTAGTCGAAGCAGAGCCACTTGCGCTACCTGCTTATTTAAAGGGAGTAACCAAGTGATCTCCCTACAGTCATTTGCAGTACTCGTTCACGAAGCAACTTGTTATGGATCAGATGAATGCATGTACATCAAGACTAGTTCTGATGAAGCAGATAATGAATATGACTACTTCCGATTAATCATCCAGGATCTGAAGTTGTTGCGATTGACGGACGCTGAAGATTCAGAATACCCAATCAAAGAATACGTACCCACACAGGCCGGATACGAACTATTAGCCGCTCACAATATTCGTCCGCTTAAGGAGAACCATGAATAACAGTTTTTCAAATATCAAAACTATTGCGCCCAAAAGCTTTATCGAAAGCGTGGCTGGGTCAGGTAGAGGTTTTGTAACACTTTCTTACACGCAGGACCCAAAGACTAAGTTCCTTAAAAGTGAGTGCTTTCCAGCGTCCGATCGTGATCTCATCTTGGATCGAGCAGCATCGCTTTCCAAAAAATCTCAGGTCTATTTTGGAATCAATCGTCGCTCCCATTCGCTTTCTCTAGGTGAGCGCGGAGGTAACGGAGACATCGGTAACATCAGTATCATTGGAATGGATATTGATGTAAGCGATCCTAAAGAACCGGATAAAGAACTACCGCAATCACAAGAAGAAGCGCTGACTCTTTTAGAAACCTTCACATTAAAACCGTCATTTACTATTTCATCCGGAGTTGGAGTGCATGCATATTGGGCTCTCAACGAAGAGATCGAAATTACCGATGATCAAGAACGTAAGGATGCACAGGAGTTAGTTCGCAGCTTCTATCGAGGCTTTGCTGAATTCGCGCACCCACTTAAGTTCGATTCAACACATGATCTCTCGCGCATGTTGCGCTTTCCAGGCTCGTGGAACTTTAAAGATCCTGAAAATCCAAAACAGGTTGTCTTTCTTTCAGAGAATCCAGAGCGCACATACTCTATCTCTGAAATCAAAAGAGTAGGTATTGCTAAGCAAACCTCTATGCCTAAGCAATCCCTCCAAATTAAGCCAGGTGTAATGTCCCTTACAAAAGTTAGCAAGGGTTGCTCTTGGGTTAATAACGCTCTAGTGAATCCAGGAAGCGTGAAGTACCCCGAATGGTTTGCAGTAGCATCCATTCTTTATTTCGCCGATGATGGTCGCGCTCGCTTCCACGAGTGGTCTAAAAAACATCCAGATTATGATGCTGCAGAAGCGGATGCTTTATTTGACCAAGTAGAGCCTGAAAAAGCCAAGCGGACTTGCGAAAGTATTGCTACATCACTCCACGGTGCTAACCACTGTAATCAGTGCCCATTTAAAGGGGGTATTAATTCCCCAGTAAATCTAGGCCTTCCTGGAAAGCGTTACATCGTTTCAAATAGTGGAGATTTGCCAACAAAAACTGCACAGGCATGGTCGGCTGTCTTCGTTGCCAATGAGCCTCCACGAATCTTCCGTAACAAAACTGGGATTCTCCGAATTAATCCTGGTGAAGTTGGGTGGGATCTATTGGATTCAAAATCAGCCCGTCATGAGTTTGCTCGTATTGCCGACTGGGTTCGTCCTTCAAGCAAAGGTCTGACTCCGGCAGACCCGCAACAAATGGTTATTGATGATTTGCTGGAGACAATAAATCCACCACTTCCTTACCTTAAAAAGGTAACGACCATTCCGGTCATAACATCTGATGGTCGCTTAGTTAGCGCCTTTGGTTATGACGCAGATTCGCAGATCTACCGTGTCCGAAGCTTGGATCTTTCCCGGTTGGATTTGGGGGAGAAGTCACGCTTCAAAGATGCGGCAGAAGCTGCCTCATTTATCCTTGACGACTGTCTGCATGATTTTCCACTAGCAACCAAGCAAGATAAGGCACATGCGCTCGCATTAATGCTCCATGACTTTGCGCGTAATCTCTTTACTGGACCTTCACCATTCTTTCTATTGGATAAACCAATCCACGGTTCTGGAGCAACACTGCTTGCGACGGTTCTTTGTTATCCAAGTATGGGAAGTTCCGTTCCGACGAAGGTTTTCTCCAATAACGAGGAAGAAGTACGCAAGCAGATTACTTCTCACTTGATGTCTGGAGGCGGACCTTATCTGTTTGATAATTTGCCTGATGATCGTAAGATCGATTCTGACGTCTTAGCAAGCGTTGTTACTTCCACAATTTATAGTGATCGAGCTCTTGGTACCAATAATGATGTAAAGCTAGAGAATTTAGGACCATGGATCGCAACGGGCAATAACCCAGACTTTTCTGGTCAGTTAAAGCGACGTGTCATTAGAGCTCGATTAATCCCCGATACTGATGAGCCATATCTACGAGAAAACTTCCTACATAACCCACTCATGAAGTGGGTACAGGAGAATCGTGCCGACCTAGTAGATGCTTGCTTAACGATTGTGATGTCGTGGATCAATGCTGGACGCCCTGTGTGGCATGGACAACCACTTGGAAGCTTTGAGGAATTCTCCAAAGTCATGGGTGGAATCCTTCAAAATGCAGGTGTTGAAGGGTTTATGACGGATATGGATTACCAAAAGGATTCCGTTAACTCAGATACCGAGCAAGTCCGTGACCTGATTCAGGAATGGTGGAAGACAAACCAAAACGCCAATCTCACAGCTACGCAAATTGTTGAAATTGCAAACGATGCAGATCTGGACATCCAAGACAAATGGTTTGATATCAAGCCACGTGCTCAGGTATCTAATGCAGGCAAATTATTAAAGAGCCTCCTAGATCGCCACTTCACGATCGAGACACCCTCTGGTCGCAAGAACATCCAACTCATCCTTGGGGGCACGAAACACACCTATCGCCTCAAAGAGAAGATTAAGGAGGCATAGGAACCTGTGGAAACGTCAGGAACATCCGTAACCCATTTAGGCCGAATTCGGTTACGCATGTTCTTGATGTTATTCCTTGGACTTTAACGGTACAAAATCAACAAACTTTGTCATCATTGAACTTAGATCAATCGAAAGGAACAAAAATGGATATGCCAACTCTTTATACCCCTAATGAGGTAGCCGATTACCTACATGTATCGCGGGGGACTATTTACGGTCTACTCCGCAATAATGAAATCGGTTCAGTCAAGGTAGGTCGCAATCGCAGATTTACTGCGGGTCACGTAAAGGAATATCTAACAAAGCGTGGCCCAGAGGTAGTAATCGACAAGTTATATAGTAATTAGATATTTGAACAATGGCTAAAAGCGGAAAGTTGCGTTGTTATACGCATAAGAGGGCATCTGACTTGAACGTCATTGAACGTCTATGAACAGAAATACCTGATAGTTAAACAAAAGTGCCGTGTACACCCGGTCACGCACGTAGAAATCAACTTCTAAAGAAAGACAGTAGCCCTCATGCTAAATGATCAACAATTTGGAAATTTCAAACCGAATAAACCAAAGGCCCCCACTAAGCCAAAGAAACCGCAAGCACCTAAACAACCTAGAAGTGGTGGATCTGGTGGGTATAAGTTTCTTCCAATCCCTAAAAGCAAGGAAGAGCGGGATCTAATGGAAGCCAAAGCAAGAGACTTGAATGCGAAAAATGGGATGAGTTAAGCCCACACCCCATTTCAGCAGTCCCTTGTGGATTTAGCCATCTTTTTCTCAGTCCCACCTGAAAGCCGTGGTCTTTGACCAAAAAAATGCTGCCAAATGTCAGTGGCCTTAGTTAGTGTTGCCCCTGAACTTAGGAGAAAAACTTGGCAAAGCTGACCTTTATCGACCTTTTTGCAGGAATAGGCGGATTCCACCTAGCCCTGCACAATCTCGGAGCAGAGTGCGTCTTTGCTTCCGAATGGGACGAGGCAGCTCGCTTGACTTATGAAACCAATATTTCCAAGATTTCACCCAAGTTATTCAAGAATGGGAATTTTGCTGGAGACATAACGGCTGTCGATAAGAAAAGCATTCCCGACTTTGACATTTTGTGTGCTGGCTTTCCGTGTCAGCCTTTTAGTCAAGCAGGTTTCAAGAAAGGTTTTGCCGATATCCGAGGCACCCTATTCTTCGATATCGCAGAAATCATTCGAATCAAGAAGCCGAAAGCCTTCTTTCTAGAAAATGTCCGAGGGCTCTACAGTCACGATGAGGGCAGAACCTTTGAGACTATTAAAAGAACACTGACCGAAGACCTAGGGTATTCATTCCACCATGCAATTGTAAAAGCATCTGAGCACGGATTGCCTCAACACAGACCAAGGCTTTTTATGGTGGGATTCAAAGATCCCGAAACGGAATTTGTATTTCCAAAGAAAAGAAAACTTAAATTCACGATGTCCGACGTGATGAAGGGCGAAGTTGATCGCGAAATTGGTTACACATTAAGAGTTGGTGGGAAAAGGTCCCCAATCGACGATCGCAGAAACTGGGATGGTTACATTGTTGACGGAGAAGTGAGACGACTTACACCCGATGAAGGGAAAAAGATGCAGGGGTTTCCAGCATCCTTCAAATTCCCAGTATCAGACTCGGAAGCTTTGAAACAGCTTGGTAACAGTGTTGCCGTTACGGCAATTCAAGATTATGCAGAGGCCATCGTGGAATCACTTGGGAAAAGCCATGGCGCCAAACGAACTGCCTAACGGAAATATTGGTGACTGGAGCGAGCTTTATACCCTCGCTTACCTTCTTGTTAATGGAGGGGCATACGGTGCTGATGAAAATCAGGACCGACTGGAAAGTCTCTATTACAAGGTGCTTCAAGTTCTAATTGCTGCATCAGAGAGCGAACCGTTTCTTAAGTACGAAATAGACCAAAATAGAGTTATCGTCTATGCAAATAATGTAGAGATTGAATCCATTTCAAGGTCTGATATAGATAAACAAATGGTTGTATTTTTCAGAGAATTGACCAACGGCGAACACTCGAGGCATTTCACACTAGAGAGTGGCAAAGACCTACTCGATATACTTAAAAAGAAGAGTATTAAAGCTAGTTCAGCCGAAACTGAAAGCGATCTTGAGCTAGTCATCGAGGATAACCAGACCAAAATTCAAAGTCCAGCAGTGGGTTTCAGTATCAAATCACAGCTTGGCAGCGCATCTACTTTATTGAATGCTTCAGGATCAACAAACTTGATCTACAAAATTACCCCAAAGTCGCAACAAATGGAAAAACCATTCCCCGAATTTGAACACGGCAAACATAGAAAGAATCTTCAAGCACTTTATCAAGCCGGCTTTGCACTTGATTTTATTGGATTCCAAAGTGAAACATTTGCCAGGAACCTACAGCTACTTGATAGCAATATGGGAGATTACATCGGGAAATTATTACTTAGTTACTATTCGACGGAGCACATCAAATTTAGTGATGTTGTCAACGCCGCTTATCCGATAGACGAACCAACATCTCGGCAGCCTATTTTCAAGATAAAAGAATTCTTAGGTGCTATCTCAATGGGTATGCGTCCAGCCACTGAATGGGACGGAGATACAACAAAATTTAAGGGCATAATCCTTGTGAAGAATGATGGCGATGTAGTTTTTTACTACCTATACAACCGAAAGAGTTTTGAAGAGTATCTATACAACAATGTGCGATTTGATCGACCAGATACGAGTCGACATCAATATGGCGCCATATATGAAGAAAACGGTGAACATTTCTTGAAACTGAATTTGCAAGTAAGGTTTGTTAGGTAATCGAGAATGAATGACCCACGTTTAGTTAAAATTGAGAAGCTTGTAGAAAGCTTAGTTCAAACAGGCAATGACACTCGGTCAATAAGACTCCAACTAGTTGAATTATTCGATTCAGAAGTTCTTATAGACCTCGCGATAGCGAATTACAGAAGTCGAAGAGATCATGTTTATGACCTAGAGGATCCGTATGTAATTACTTCTGATGGCAAAAAGAGCGAGAGAAGTCGTTGGTATGCCGGGCCAACCGAAAACTCCACCTATTGGAATTTTGTAAAGACGAGACTTGAGCACGAGGGTAGAAGCAATATAGAGATCGAAGAAGTACTGGACTCTTCAAGCACAATTCTTGGATTATTGGATCCTCCAGCATCACAGGTCGCATTTTCGTCAAGAGGTCTTGTTTTGGGTTATGTTCAGTCTGGAAAAACGACTAACTTTATTGCGACAGCAGCACAAGCGGCAGATGCTGGATACCGCCTAATTGTTGTCTTATCTGGTGTAACAAATAATTTACGCAAGCAAACACAAGATCGATTGGAGCGGTCGCTAACTGGAACTAACCCAAACAATTGGCATTGGCTAACTTCTCTTGATGCTGACTTCAGTGAGAGCAAGAATGCCAATCAACTGCTAAGTCCGCCAGGAAACCGCGTTATAGCGGTTATTAAGAAAAACAATTCAAGACTCAAGAGCTTAAAACAGTGGTTGAATTCAGCCCCGCTTCTTACAAGACAAGGTTTGCCGGTCCTATTTATCGATGACGAGGCGGACCAAGCGACAATCAATTCTGCAAAGGCAGCTAACCGCCAAACTGCTATTAATAGGACATTGACAGAAATATTAGATACTAGATTTTTACCAAGGCATGCCTATCTTGGATACACCGCAACGCCATTTGCAAATATATTAAGTGATGCCAGAACTGAACAACAGCTCTTCCCGCGGGATTTTATCTACCCTTTAAAAAGGCCTGAAAACTATTTTGGAGCAGAACAGCTTTTTGGTAGAAATCCATTGGCAGAAGAAGAACAAGAGATAAGTCAAGGTCGAAATATTGTTATTCCTGTGTCTTTTACAGACCGATCACTGTTAGGAAAGCTCGCAAACACAAATAGTGTCGTCACGGATCCCACACTCCCTGAATCACTTCTTGAAGCCATAAAATGGTTCATCGTCTCTACCGCAGCACGTCGTTACAGATCAAAAAAGAATAAATTCTCCACAATGTTAATCCACACATCTGGACGCGTTTACGCTCATCAAGACATGAAAAGCTTGGTTGAGAAGCAATTAAACGCTTGGAAGAAGTTGCCCTCAGGTGAAATTTCTCGTGTCTTCGAAGATTGCTGGGATTCAGAAAAGAGTAGAGGAACAATTGAAGGCGATGAACAGTTGCCGAAGTTTATTGAGATTGAATCACTTGTCAGCAAAGTATTAGATGAACTTAAGTTGATTGTGGACAACAGTCGTTCTGATGATCGCTTGGTGTATGACTTTGAAAACGAAGAAGAATCAGTTCCATTTATAGTTGTGGGTGGAAATACGTTGGCGCGTGGACTCACCCTTGAAGGCTTGATCTGTTCTTATTTTATGCGGACAAGTAGTTACTACGACTCACTCCTACAAATGGGCAGATGGTTTGGTTACAGGGTTGGCTATGATGATTTGCAAAGAATTTGGATGCAAGACGATCTCATTCCAATGTTTCGAGATCTAGCTCTTGTTGAGGAAGAAGTGAGATCCCAGATTACGGAATTGGCAAAGGAAGGGTTGCAGCCAATTCAGGTTCCGATAAAGATTCGAGACCATCCAATTATGAGTATCACGTCACCAAACAAAATGAATTATGCCAAGAAGTTACAAATTGGCTATGCCGCAAAACGTACAGAAACCATCACATTCAGTAGCGACTCCGAATGGCTACAGCACAATCTGACCGTAACAAAGAAATTTATAAATACTTTGAGCGGCAAGGGATTGATAGGACCAAACAAGTCAGATCAGGGTTACGACATGGCTCGGGAAGTCCCCTGGGAATTAGTGAAGGAATATGTCCTTTCCTACAATTTCTTAGAATCTGCTCGCATAGCTAACGGGGAATTGATAGCAAAGTACGTCGACATCCACCAAGGAAAAGGTGAACTAGAAAAGTGGAATGTGTTTTTCTATAAGACTTTGCATTCAACAAAACCAGCAGTTGACCTCGGCAGCGGGATTGAAATTTCACCTATCAACCGATCAGCCAAAGATATTGATCCATTTACAGGGGCTTTTAACATCCACCACTTGGTAAGCAGTGTTGATGGTGCAGCTGATGTTCCATTGAGTCGAAAAGAGCTACAACAACAATACGCTGGTCAGCTGTCAGACTCCGGCATGCGAATAGCACGAAAAGACTTTGGATTGCAGAAAACTGGTCTGCTAGGTATTTATCTTGTTGATAAGAATTCGGAAGCTATGGCAAAAGATAGACTTCCTTTGAATGTTGATAATCACATTGTTGGCTTGGGATTTTTCTTTCCAAAATCGTCTCTAGATATTGGGGTTATTGATTACTATGGTCCAAATCTTCCCGAAGATAACGCATATGAAGATGACTATCTTGAAGATGCTGATAATCAAGATGAAGTGGCTCAAATAGCATGAGTCCATCGGTAACTGCAGCGGTCACATTGGAAAAGCTAAAAACGCTTCCTACGCCGACACGCCTAGAACAGATCAAGGTTATTGATAGCCAGTTTACATTTCTTGGCTTTCCAGTTTTGTTTGCGCGTAACTATGAAGAACAATACCTAATTCTATTTCGACTAACCGAGACTGTGGAAGCTCTGACTGACCAGCCATCGATGCAACTCAGTAGTGGCTTTAGCATTAGGAAAAGAGAATTAGAAAACAAAGAAACCAGGGTCACATCCAATTATTTAGAACTTGCTGCTTCAAGATATATCGATATTTCTTTGCTTTCTGCTGTGGTCGATGAAGTTTTAAACGAAATTTTAGGTGACAGCCCGCAAGAGATAATTGATACATGTAAAAAAGTTATTGATAGATGGAAAAGAATACTTTCCCTAGAAACTAGGCAAAAGTTGTCGTTGATTGAGCAAATAGGATTGATCGGAGAATTGATTTGTCTTAAACATTTCTTAGAGATCAATGTCTTGCAAGATTTAAACTCATGGACAGGGCCTGATGGAGGTGTTCATGACTTTGAGTTCGAGCATCAGTCAATAGAAGTTAAAACGACTATGAGCCCAGGGTCAAAGACAGTTAATATCAGCGGATTGTGGCAGCTAGAGCAAGTTAATGAAGTTCCACTTTTACTTCTGCATCTAGAGATTAGGCCAGACCCAATTGGGGCAACCATCGGAGATTTATACGATTCCATCGTTTCGATTGCCGCTAATCAAGCAGGTAAACTGAATTTACTTTTGTTAAATATTGGTTTTGATCCAAACAAAAGAAACGACTATTCAAACTTCACTTTCAGCTTTGTTCAAGTAGCTGCGTATGAAATTCGCGATGATTTCCCTAAGTTAACCTCAAGTACATTAGGTGCAATTGATCCAACTGGAAGAGTTTCAGACGTAACTTATTCGATTGATCTGTCGAATCTGGAAATGATCTCTGCTAGCTCACTGGAAGCCTTGAGATTGTCCTGGAAATGACAGTTCAATCATGCAGCCTTATAAGTGAGCCTGTTGGCCCACAAGGTGGCGTTGTCGCTGATGTAATGTCTAATTCTATTTCAACTTCAACGTATACCCAATCTGAGACTTTCATTCGCGAGATGCTCCAAAATTCGTGTGATCAGAGAGTAAGTAAGGCATCCTCCATCGAATTTTTGGTGGATGTAACAAGTTTGTCAGGATCGAAGAAGAACCATTTAAATCAGTTTCTTGAAACTGCGAAAACAAGACAAGATCCATTAGATATAGCTGGGATTCTTAAGCAACCAGATATTGAAGTCATTTATGTTGCTGATCGTGGAACGGCTGGTTTGAATGGTCCGGTAGATGCGTCAATTGACAGCAAAGAATCGAACTTTGCAGGATTCTTTTTTAATGTTGGTAGGCCAACTACGGAAAGTAGTACAGGTGGAAGCTTTGGCCTGGGAAGAACTGTTTTAACTAACGCTAGCCAGTATTCGACCGTAATAGTCTTCTCGCAGTTCATCGAGAATCATTCTTTACAGTCCCGCTTAATGGGAATGGCGATAGCCAGATCATTCAATGCAGATGGTAAGAAATACACTGGAAGACATTGGCTTGGAGTTTCTGCTAATTCGAGCGGAACATCTGTAAAGCCCTTTGAAGGTTCGACAGCTATAAGAATTGCTGAGCAACTTGGACTGCGTTCATATCTGGGTGAGGAGACTGGTTTCGTCGCAATGGTTTTGGGCAACGCATTACTTCCCTCACATCAGGCATCAACTTCGATAAGTGCCCAGAGACGTGAGCTCGCATTACAGATGCAACAGGCTGCTTATCATTATGGCTGGCCACACATGATCAAGACTAATAATTCATCATCTGTGGAATTTTCATTTAAGCATGATGGTGCAGAAATAGAGATGCAAGACCCAGAGAAGATACCCGTCATTCAGGATTACGTTGCTTGTTTTAAGGCTCAAACAACAAAAGACGCAACTATAAATTCTAAAGAGATCATGTTTGCCGCGTCCGTTAAAAAAAGGCCAACGGGATTATTGACGTGGTACCAAACACCAATAAATCAAAATGATGAAGAATTGGCAAAAGAAGAGATCATCCCAAAGTCTTCGATTGCCCTAATCCGTCAAGCAAATTTTGTCGTTAAATACTTACCAGTTACTGCGCCGAGTGATGGAGTAACTGTCAGAGGTGTTTTTAAAACAAACGCTGAGTTTGATGCGACCTTTAGAAAATCAGAACCAGTTGCACACGATGACTGGGTTCCCACGAAACTTCAATTGCCTCCACTGTCGCGTAACCCCGTTAAACAAACGTTGGAGGCAATTCGAAACACATTTAAAGGATTGGAATTGCAATCCAAGCCGGGCGAGGATGGCGATGCTTCTGTTTTACTAGGCAATATTGTTGGTCGGCTGTTAGACGGCCTTCAACTCACAGGACAAAAGGGACGTAGCCCTGGGGGCACAGGATCTAGTGGGGCAAGTAAGCCAAGATCGGGAATAAAGCTCATTGAGATTGGTTTCCCCACAATCGTAAGCTCTAATACGAAGGCTTATTCTTCACAATTTAAATATCAAATTATATTTGGAAGCAATGCGAGCCATTCATTTGAAGCACAATTTATACCTGCCTCTATTCTTGAAAATGGGTCAATTGATTCAAATCCACCCGTGGGTGTCATTCCCCCTACTATTGCAAAAATCTCGATTGAGGGTCGTACTTTTCCTGTAGATAAACCGCTCACTTTGATTAGTGAGCACGATGGGAAATTTGTTGAGGTCGAAATCCGGAATTCTCAAGGTGTAGGAACAGCTTGTAAAATTAAGATAGAAGAATCTAATGAGTAGATATCAAAGCCTCGGCTATAACCAACCAAATGAATCAGTCTTGAATGTGTCTGAAATTGAGTTGAATGGCACGGTTTATGACATAAACAATTCTTTTGAATCTGGAATCAATCTTTCTAACTGGTGGACACCGTCTAAACAAACTTCCATAACAGGCCTAGTAAGAGTAAGCATTGCGGACATTTACAGAGATTGTAATCTGGACAGGGAAGACGTTTTGGAGCTTTGCGTTGATACGTATTGCCTAGGCACAAGATTGCGGCATAAATCTAAAGTTTATGAAGTTAAAAACAACGAAGTCCCATACCTTCTTGTTATACCAGAGGGTGAGTGGAATGATTCTGCCGTTTTATCCTTTTCGCTTTCTGTAAATCTGAATGCAAAAGCTATAAGAAAAGTTGGTTCACCCGTTGTTAATAAAAGTATTCTTCTTAAAAAGGACATCCGATTCCAGTTAGCGGGACAAGAGACCCAAGGAAATGTGATCATTCGAGACTTCAGTAATGATAAAAAAGTCAGTAAGGCACTTTGGAAGATACAAATTGATCCAACTGTTGGCATAGATGATTGGGCGACTGTGGAGCACTCAAGAATGCTGAGAGTGGAGATTAATAAGAATAGTGAAAGCAGCATGCGTGACAAGAATTTCCAAGCGATGCTCTTGGCAGATATTGTCATGATAGCCCTTGGAGCTTCAATTAATGATGATGAAAAATTGGATTTAATCCGTAATGAAAACATAACTGGGGGATCTTGGCTTCGTTTCCTCCGGAGTGCTTTTAGTAATGTTTTTGAAACCGATGAACTGAGTGTTCGTGATAAGTGGAACCAGAACCAGTCTTCAATTCGCGCAAGGGTTCAACACGTGATGATGGAAAATGTTGAGGGGGCAAAGTGAGTATTTCATCCAGATATCTAGAGTTAAGCAAAACACTAGAAGGAATTGACCTACTTAAATCTGGTGCATTCAACTTTGAAGACTCGATAAGCATTGAGGATTATCATCTTCGACCTTTCACCTCCAGAGGAGTCTCAAATGAAGAGCTTGCGAAATTTAGAACTGGAGTTCTTAGTATGGCGGGAGCTAGCGATGGGAACGTTAAGAACATAACACTAAAACCGATTGAGTTTGATCAACTGTTTGTGAGGAATTGCCAAATCTTGTTTCAAGATTTTGAAAGCATAGATACTTTTCAATCGGAAGTTTGGTCATATATTACAATTCGTGTTTTGCCAGACCTCGCACTCTGGCGTTGGCCTGACAACGCACCAGAGCGATACTTCGGGAATCCCGAGAGAAATGCTTTTCAACGATTATGGCATCGCGGCTTCATTCTTGGCCCAGAACTTGGTTCTGAACTCCAAGAGGATGAAGCAATTAGTATTTTTGAACGAATGGAAGCATTAGGAAGCAATAAGAATGTTGCAGTCCCATTAGCGCGACGAATTGTTAAGTATCGACTAAATAGGTCAAAGGATGAACCAGGTTCGAGTGAAGTGACTTCACAAGTTGTGGTTCGGTTGCGTCGAGCTATGGCAGTAACAAACATTGTAAGCCTTTCCGAAAGAGAAATAGAAAAACTCATCGATGATCAGTTTGGTTTTGCACTAGAGTCGCTAGCCAAGAATCTGTAATACTTTTAACAGAGCATCCTTAGGCTTTTATCAAGTATTATTCAGATTTCTAGTCACGCACCTAAAGTCATTTGTCTAATCAATTCAGCTGCACCTCTAAGTTGCCGTGCCGAGTGATGAACGTATGTCTTAGAGGTCAAAAGCACCGATGAGTGACCCATAAATCTACGAATTACTTCTATATCCAAACCTTGATCAAATAGGAGAGTTGCGGCCGTATGACGTGCATCGTGTAGCCGTTTGATGGGAAGCTCTGCATTTCTAAGAGCACGATGCCATTGACGATAATCAGTTTTACTATCTAATGGTTGTCCAATAGAGGTAGTGAAAACTAAATCATGATCCACCCACTTGTCACCCATGGCTAATCGGTCCAAATTTTGTTGGATTTTGTGTGTTTTAAGAGCAACCAAGGTTTCATCATCGATCTCCAGAGTTCGAATAGAATCTTCACTCTTAAGCTTTACAAATTCATATACACCGTCAATTTTTTGAATCTGTTGCCAGATGAAGACTGTCTTCTTATTGAAATCAATATCACCCCATTGAAGTCCAAGTGCTTCACCTTGTCGCATCGCATACAGAACTGCCATGCGTATACGGGCCTGCATCTGCACTCCTTTTGTCTTAGCGAGCAGCGTATGAACTTCTGCAAGTGAAAGTGGGTGGATTTGGGCACTGTCTAGCGTAATTGTTCGAGACTTAATCACTGGGTTAGATGTGACTAGATCATCCTCTAGAGCAGATTCAAAGGCAACAGAAAGCACAGCACGAGCTTGCTGTTGTGAGCGAGCGCTTTGACCTTTTTCGCGCATCTGAAGCATCAGCGCATTTATATGATTTTTTGTAACGGCCTGCAACTTGAGTGTTCCCAGTGCGGGAATGATGTGGACGTTAATGAGTGAGGCATAGCGGCGGTAGGTAGTTGCTGCAATCGAAGTCTTGTGTTTCTGAGTGATCCAATTAGTTAAGAATTCACCAGTTGTCAGCTTTGCAGCAGCTGGGACTAGCGAACCATCGTAAATAGGAAGCGCTTTGATCTTTTCTTTTGCTAGTCGACGAGACTCCTGCTCTGAGCGGCCCATAGCTGTGACCGTGTGACCCTTATGTGAGATCACAGTGCGCCATCCATTCTTGTGGCGATAGGTGTTTCCATCCCCATTACGGCGACGTGACTTCTTACGATTAGTTTGTGTTGGTTCTGACATATTCTTATCCATTTCGTTGAGTAACACACTGATTTAGTGCGTATTACGAAAGGGTCTCAGCAATCACAAAAAACGCCGGGGGACTGTCAAAAAGTGACAGACCTCCAAGGTTTGTTTTACAACTCATACACTTTCCATACACCAGCTTGAACGTATGCTCTTGGGAATTACCCAAAACCTCATTCCTGAGGTACTTTTACGTTCGTCCTGATGGCTAAATCAACCTGGCGGGTTGCCCGAGCGGCCAATGGGAGGGGACTGTAAATCCCCCGGCTCTGCCTTCGAAGGTTCAAATCCTTCACCCGCCACCAGCAGCTTCCTCGCTTAATTTTCTACCTAATT
>Ga0208253_1000520_pt1 | contig 15615 bp, 27 predicted proteins | sample CryBogCBE10Oct08_FD_184573 | JGI IMG/M metagenome (GOLD analysis project Ga0208253, IMG submission 184573) | Freshwater microbial communities from Crystal Bog, Wisconsin, USA - CBE10Oct08 (SPAdes) | ecosystem: Environmental > Aquatic > Freshwater > Lake | place: Crystal Bog, Wisconsin, USA...
TTAACAAGGTATCTTTTGCATAAGGAAACTTATAATGGCACGCAGTACATTTGACGGCCCGATCATATCGGGTGACAATCGTTTTGGACCTCTTCGCGATATTGGTTACACAGAGTTAGTCCAAACTTGTTATATTGATTTATCCAATACAACAGTAAACACCGCTGGTTATAGCGGAGCATCAGGACAGTTTGTATCATCAAACGTGATACCAAACCAGAATGCTACTGTATATACACCTAGCTCTGCATTCCAAAATGCAGGACCAACAACACAAACAATCCCTGCTGACGTTACTGGTTCAAGTGGCCAGATTTATCGTGGCGCGGTAATGTACGTTCCAATCAACAGTGTTATTCAAGACATTACAGTTGATTACTTACTTGCTATTACTGGCGAAAGTGGCGCAACATTGTCTAACACATCTGTGTTTGTTTCTAACAACTACACAGCCGCAGGCGGTACACCAACATATGGTACAGCCGTTATTTCTTCAAGCACTGGTGTTGGTACAGCAGGTCGTTTGTCTACGACTTACACAGCAACTAACTTGATCAATATGCTGGCAACAACTTCTGATATTCAAAATCCACAAGTGGGAACACAGCCAAGTTTCTTCTCACAAATTGTGTTTACATTGAGTATTACAGGTTCTACTTCTGTTGCAGTGCCTACAGGCGGTAAGCTCAACTTTACTGTTCGTTACACACAGGCTGATCCTAACATCGGTAATTCAACAACTTACCCATACGGTAACTTCGACTAATAGCTAGGGGCCTTGCGCCCCTTTCTTTGATTTAATAGGAGTTTTTATGGGTTTGAATCTGTTTAATTTTTTCTCGCCTAATAACCAAACGGCTAGTATGGGGACACAAACCCCCAGCACCGCTTGGCAAGGTATTGACGGGGCCGCTGAGTTTGTAGCGCCCCAGCGTTTGCGTGATGTTGTTGGTAAGTTAAAAGTTAGCCAATCGCAAAATATTTATGATGCCGACTTTGAATACGGCGTACAACCTTTGCGTTGGGAAAACTTTATTCAGAATACATCTGGACAAGCTTACATTGTTCAGAATCCTGGTTTGGGTGGCGTATCAATGAACATTGGTGGAGGTAATACTCCTGGTGATATTACGATTCGTCAAAGCCGTCCTTATCACAGATACCAGCCAGGTAAGACTTTTTACATGGCATCTAACGTTAACTTTGGTAGTTCTGTTACTGGCCAAACTCAACGTGTTGGTATTTTTGATGATTCCAATGGTATTTTCTTTATGCAGACTGGGCCTACTGGACCTCTAAATCCAGGAGCTATGTATGTAGTTATTCGTTCTGACTCTGGAAGTAATGGCGTAGTTGATCAGATTATTCCTTGCGAGGCATGGAACGGTAATAAGAATATTATCTATGCACTTGATTGGACTAAAGTTCAAATGATATGGATGGAATATGCTTGGTACGGCGCAGGTGCTCTTCGTTGGGGCGTAGTCCTTAATGGCGAGCCTTGGGTATTGCATCAAGTTGGTACTGGTAATGGTGTTATTAACGGCGTTGCTCAAGTTAAGCCTTGGAGCCGTACTGGTAACTTGCCTGTTCGTTATGAGCAAAGAGATAACGGAAGTAGTACAGCATCATTAATGACTCACTATGGTGTGTCAGTATTGATTGAAGGATCAATTGATAAACAGCGTGGATTTACCTATTCATATGGTAATGATGCTAAAACTCAAAACCGTTCAGTTCCTGCATCTTCTGTTCGCTATCCTGCAATGTCATTTAGGATGAGAGCTGTTGGTTCTGATATTTTTGATCAAAGCAATGCGGCGGCTACGGGTGGATCACCTACGACTTTGACAATTAGCGCGGCTACTCCTTCTATATCTTCTGTAGTAGGACAGCCAAACAGTGGTCAGGCTTTGGTTACATTTGGTTCTGCTCATGGTTATGCAGTGACTAACCCAGCCAATGCTAATAGCCCAGCTCAGTACATTACTCTTAGTTCATTTACTGAAGTAGGTACTGTTGCAACTGGAAACTACGCATTCTCTGGAACAACTTTAACAGTTACAACTGCTGTAGCTACTGGAGCTCTTCAAGTTGGACAAATATTGTCAGGAACTGGTGTTACAGGTTCTCCAACCATTGTTGCTCAATTGACTGCTACAAGTTCTGCTGTGGGTTCACAAGCTTTTGCAAGCGGTGGCGCAGTTGGATCAAGTGTTGTTGTATTGGCGGCTGGTACATCGTTTGCAGTAGGCCAGTTGTTTGCGGGTACAGGCGTACCAACAGCAACGTACATTACTGCGGTTAATGGCGCTACCATTACGATTAATAAGGCATTTACAGCTCAAGCATCTGGCACATATAACTCATATGCACCTGGTGGACTGGGTACTTATCAAGTTAGCTCTGCACAAACTACTGGTACTGGCACTTTGACCGCCACAACCACATATGCCGCTCAGACTTGGTTAATTCAGCAAGTGCCATCTACAACCACAATGATTCTTCCAATTCAATTGTTGACAGGTGTAACAGCCACAACAAATCCAACTGGAACATATTGGGGTGCAAATCAGTGGGTTGGTAAGTTTGTTTATTACCAGGCCAGTTTGCCATCTATCAGCGCCATTTCAAATCCTGCATCTGGAACTGTAGCTGGTATTACAAACTACACATCTACAATTACATTTAGCTCTGTTCATAATTTGAAACAGGGTGATGTAATTATTATTAGCGGATCAACTCCTGCTTACATGAATGGTATTTACTCTGTAACAATACCAACTACAAATCCAACTACTACAATTGTGGTTAGCTGGGGTTACTTTGCTTCTGCTCCTGCAAACTATACATCTGGAGCATCTGCTGTATCTCCATACACAGGCCGTATTACATCTAATACAACCAGTGCAATAACATTTGGTGATGTTGTTACGGGTTTACCATTAGCAAATAGTCCATCATCTGGAAATAACTATCAAATTGGTTTGATTGATCGCGGTCAATTATTGCCTGCAACATTGTTATTAAATTCATCTGCAACTTGTTTGGTTGAGTTAATTTCAAGTACGCCTACTAACCAATTGTCTTTAAGTCAAGCAAACTTTGTTGCACTTAACACATTGGGTTCATATAACTCATTTGCTGAGCAAGATTTAAGTGCTACCACTTTGGCTGGAGGTGAGGTTGTGTATGCATTCTCAACTCCTCCTAACGGTTTGCAACAGCTTGATTTAAGCAACTTCTTCCCAGTGCTTACCAACATTAAAGGTAACGTAGCCGACATTTTGACGGTTGCTGTAACTTCTTCTGCTGGTGCTACTGTTCAAATTAACGTTGTTGCACAAGAGGCGATGGCTTAATGTCTACTCCAGCATGGCAACGCAAAGAGGGTAAAAACCCAAATGGCGGCTTAAATGCTAAAGGTAGAGCTTCTGCCAAGAAAGAAGGGCATGATCTAAAGCCTCCTCAACCAGAGGGTGGCTCTAGGAAAAAATCATTTTGTGCCAGAATGGAAGGTATGAAGAAAAAGTTAACTTCAGAAAAGACAGCGCATGATCCTAATAGCCGCATTAACAAAAGCTTGAGGGTTTGGAAATGTGCTGATGGATGTGCAATTCGTGGTCTTACAAAAGGCACAATGAGGTAAATATGTCAGATATAGAATTAACAGAACGCGAACAAGCTATAGCCAAAGAAGCGGCAAAGATTGCCATTGAAGAATTGGCTGGTGAGTTTTACAAACAAGTAGGTAAGACTGTTATCAACAAGATTCTTATTTGGATTGGAGCAATTGTGGTTGGATTTGCATTTGGTAAAGGTTGGATTGTAAAATTCTAATATGCCAAGTAAATCAAAAGCACAACATAATTTCATGGAGGCGGTGGCCCACAATCCAGCGTTCGCCAAGAAAGTGGGAGTCCCGCGTAGTGTGGGGCAGGAGTTCAGTAAAGCGGACACAGGCCGCACATTTAAAAGAGGTGGAGAAATGAAAGATCACGAAGCTCACGGGCATCATATGAAAATGGCTCATCATCATTTGCAAATGGCGATGAAACACGGCGGTCACGTCAAAAAAATGGCATCTGGTGGATCAACTACTGGTATGCATGGTATTGAAGAGAAAAAAGGCATGACTACAGCCAAGATGAGCAAAGTTACTGAGGGCGGTAGAAAACCACATGGCGAGCACTCTGTTGAGAAAAAAGGCGCTACAAAAGCTATGATGCCTAAGATGAAGGGCAACACAGTTGGCGATGGACCTTTGTATAACGTTAAAGGCCCAGCTATGAAGCGTGGCGGTAAAACTCATCACAAGAAATAAGGACTAAAAATGTCACATCATCCAGAGCACCACAAGCACGTCCATCCTGCTGGTCATGAGCATCATCATGAGCACAAGCACGCAGTTCACCATTTAAAAGAGCATGAGGAAGGTGGACATAAACACCATCATCATCATTATGGTGAGCACGCCGCTGGACATACTAAGCATCATGAAACTGTAGAGCACTTGCATAAGCATCAAGCTTATAAGCATGGTGGTCATGTACATCACAAAGGATAAATCATGCCAATGCCACAAATGACTATACGTCCTCCTATGGCTGGAAAGATGCCTGTTAGACCAGGAATGGCGGCGGCTCGTCCAGGAGGTATGATGAAAAAAGGTGGTATGGCTCATCGCTGTCACGAACGTGCTGATGGTTGCGCTGAAAAAGGGCACACCAAAGGCAAAATTGTGATGTGTGGTGGCGGTCACGTCAAAGGATAAATCATGGCTACAAAAGATGCTGGAGCTGGTAGAGGCTTTGTAAATCCTCAACGCACTGACGAATCAGATGCAGATTATGTTTCACCTAAAGATCGTTACGATATGGAAAAACAACGTAACGAACAAAAAACCCAAGAGAAGACCAATACTGCCGCACAAGAGGCTAGTAAAAACATGAAAAAGGGTGGCAAGGTTAAGCATAAAATGTCTAAGGGCGGTGCATCACACCGTGCAGACGGTTGCATTGAACGCGGCCATACCAAAGGACATATGCGATGATTTCAAGCCGTGGCATGGGTGATATTAATCCTTCAAAAGTGCCTGGCAAGAAGAAGGGTGGAGAAGTTTGGGATAAGCCTCGTCCAAAAGGACTTGGCAAACCCAAGAAGTTATCTTCTTCCAAAAAAGCAAAGGCTAAAGCAATGGCAAAGGCCGCTGGTAGACCTTATCCAAATCTAGTTGACAACATGAGGGCCGCAAAATGAGTTTATTAAATATTATTGAAGAAAAAGCTGAATACTTGCTTAGCGAGCTTAAAGTTCGTGCGGTACAACAGCAAAGAGATCATGGCCATATTGCAGATGATCTTCAAGAGATTATTGACGGTTTAGAAAATTATGTTGTAGCACCTGTTAACAATGTTATTTTTGAGCCTGTAATTGAAGTTGTAGAAGAAGTGCAACTTGTTGCACCCACTCCTGTTGCTGTAACATTAACTTGTGTAGCTCCTAAATAATGGCTACTACTTCTGGTTCTTCCGCGTTTAATCTTCAGTTAACTGATGTTATAGAGGAGGCTTATGAGCGCGTTGGAGTTGAAGTAAGAAGCGGTTATGACGTAAGGACTGCTAGGCGTTCTCTTAATTTATTGTTTACAGACTGGGCCAATCGTGGTCTTAATATGTGGACATTTGAGCAGGACTATATCCCTCTTGTTCAAGGTCAGCCTACATACGCATTGCCCGATGACACAGTAGATATTATTGAAAACGTCATTAGAACTAATGCAAATGTGGCCAGTAACCAGGCCGATTTAACAATTACGCGTATTAGTATTGATACTTATGCTACCTTGCCTAACAAGTTAAATCAAGGAAGACCTATTCAGGTTTGGATTCAGCGTTTAACGGCTAATAATCAACCTACAAGTAATGCAATTTCGGCCGCTATTGGTACGACAGATACCACTATAGCTGTAAATTCTCTTATTGGTTTACCAAATGCAGGTTGGATTACGTTAGATTCCGAGTTAATTGGGTATAACGAAGTGCAACCAGCCGCAAATGGCAACCCGCCTTACCTATTAAACTGCACTAGAGGCCAGCAAAATACAACTGCGGCATCTCATGCTTTGGGTGCTCCTATCATTTTGTCTCAAAAGAACAGTATTACTGTATGGCCAACGCCTGATTCAGCCGCAAGTTACCAGTTTGTGTACTGGAGACTACGCAGAATGCAAGATGTTGGTAATGGAGTCAACATAATGGATGTGCCATTCAGGTTTGTAAACTGTATGGTGTCTGGTTTGGCTTATTATTTATGTTTAAAAGTACCAGATGGGCTAAATAGACTACAAATACTTAAGCAACAATACGATGAATCCTGGGATTTGGCTTCAACAGAGGACAGAGAGAAGGCTTCTTTACGGTTTGTGCCGCAGAGAATGTATATTGGTGGTGGAACCTAATGGGAAACAGGTTTTCTTCTGGTAAAAACTCGATTGCAGAGTGTGATCGGTGTGGTTTTCGCTATAAGTTGTTTGATCTTAAAAAAGAGATCATTAAAACCAAGACGTATGACTTAAAAGTGTGTCCAACTTGTTGGGACCCAGACCAGCCGCAGTTGCAACTTGGTATGTACCCAGTAGATGATCCACAAGGCGTGCGTGATCCAAGGCCAGACATTAGTTATTATCAATCTGGTACAACTGGATTGCATACTTGTCGGTCAAACGGTACAAGTATTACGCAAGATGGGTATCCTAGCGAAGGTAGCAGGGTATTTCAGTGGGGTTGGAATCCAGTTGGGGGAGCAAGTTCTTTTGATGTTGCTCTTACACAGAATTACTTGCAACTCAACGTGCAAGTTGGTACAGTAACCATAGTAACAACGTAGGAGAAATCATGAAACATGACGATATTCAAGAAGATAAAAAGCTGATCAAAAAGGCTTTTGGTATGCATGATAAACAAGAGCATACTGGTAAGCATACAGACTTATCCAAACTCAAAAAGGGCGGTAAAACTGTTAAAAAGATGGCAAAAGGCGGTGTAACTGGCCAATCTATGAAAGCAATGGGTCGTAATATGGCTCGTGCAATGAACCAGAAGAGCTCTGGTCGCGGAGGTTAATATGAAGACAATGGTTAAACCAACCAAAAAGAATAGCCCATCTATTCACAGGGCAAAAGATGTTCACAATGGTAACGCTGATGAATATTCCCGTCCTCACACAATGAGCGGCAAAAACATTAGTCCCAAGACTGATTCTTTTGTTCATACAGACCCTAATACGCTTAATGCGAAACAACAAGGCCGTTTGACAGGTACATTGCGCGTTAGCATGGGTGATCCTGGTGCTAATGATGTTAAGACTGATGGTATTAAGATGCGTGGAGCTGGAGCGGCTGAGCGTGGCTTTATGTCCAGAGGCCCAATGGCATGAGTTTAGATTACTCTCAGCTTTCTCAGTCAATACAGGACTATCTACAGAACTACGAAACCACTTTCGTAGCGGATATTCCTACGTTTGTTGAGCAAGCTGAGCAAAGAATCTATAACACGGTTCAATTTCCATCTTTGCGTAAGAATGTTACGGGCGTTTTGACGGCTTATAACCCATATTTAGCTTGCCCTACAGACTTTCTTGCGCCGTATTCTTTAGCTGTTTATACGACTGCATCTGCTACTGCAACTGGCACTGCTGGTACATATACAATTACTACATCAGGAACTGTTACAGGTAACATCCAGATTGGACAATATGTGACTGGAACAGGTATAGGTTCTAGTGCTTATGTCACATCGGTATCTGGAACTACGGTTTATTTATCTGTGGTTAATGCTAACAATGTTAGCGGCACAATTAATTTCCAAGGGCAGTATAACTACTTGCTTAATAAAGATGTTAACTATATGCGTGAGGCATTTCCATTGCCTAATTATTACGCTACGCCAGGATATTACGCGCTTTTTGGGCCGTCTGTGGTAAGTTCAGCGCTTACAAATAATCTATCATTTATTGTTGGTCCTACGCCTGATATTGGGTATAGTGCAGAGATGCATTATTACTATTATCCTGTTTCTATTGTGCAATCTGCTGTTAATGTAACTAGCATTTACACGGCTGGATCGGGATATACAAATGGTACATATTACAACACAGCTTTAACAGGCGGTACTGGAAGTGGTGCAAAGGCTGATATTGTTGTATCTGGAGGGGCTGTAACATCGGTCACAATGAGTACAAATGGGTCTTATTTTGCTGTAAATGACTTGTTATCAGCATCTATTCCAGGTGGTACAGGATTCCAATTGCAAGTTAGTTCGGTAAATAACCCAACGGGAACAAGCTGGCTGGGTCAGAATTTTGATTCTGTTTTACTATATGGTTCACTTGTAGAGGCATATACGTTTATCAAGGGAGAGCCTGATTTGATAGCTCTTTACGATAAAAAGTATAACGAAGCATTGGCAATTGCAAAACGTCTTGGAGATGGTATGGAGCGTCAAGATGCATACAGATCGGGACAATATAGACAGGCGGTTACATAATGGCTTTTCAACAAGGTGCAACAACCAGTTTCAAAGTCCAGCTTGCTCAAGGCTTGCACAACTTTGGCCCTACAAGTCCAAATACTTTTTACATTGCTTTATTTAATGGATCGGCAACGCTTGGGCCATCAACAACGCAGTATGTATCTGGTTTGACGGGTGAAGTTGTTGGTACTGGGTATACGGCTGGTGGTCAGGCGTTGACAATTAGTACAACGCCAACATCTGGATCAACGGGCGGCACGGTAGGGTATTGGTCTTTTAATGATGCTATTTGGAGCCCTGCCGCCTTTACTGTTAGAGGCGCATTGATTTACAATGCAAGTCAAAATAACGCTTCTGTTTGTGTATTGGATTTTGGTAGTGATAAAATTTGTTCTAACTCATTTACTGTTCAGTTCCCAGTTGCTGGGTCTACAACAGCCATTTTAAGGATTGCATAATGTTAATCACAACGACTAAAGGCGAGATGGATGATTCATTACTGGAGCACAAATCTGGCAGTGTAGATAATGATGTTGAATATACAACTTGGGATGAGTATTACTTAAACGGTGAGCTTGTGCATCGTTCTGCCCATGTTACTCTTAAGAAAACACCCTTTACCGATTTGATCGGTGCAACTTTAGGATAAATCATGGCAAATCAGCAATCAATGTGTACTTCTTTTTTAGGTGAGTTATTGAGTTCAACTCATAACTTTAGTTCCGCTAATCCTGCGCATACGGCTAACACGGCTGATACGTTCAAGGCGGCTTTGTATGTTACGACTGCTACAATGAATGCGTCTACTACTGCGTACTCTGCTACCAATGAAGTATCTGGTACTGGATATTCAGCAGGCGGGGTGACAGTAACAAATGCAACCAATCCAGCATCTACAAACTCATCTACTACGGCGGGAGTAGGGTATTGGACACCATCCGCAAGTATTATTTATTCAAGTGTAACACTATCAACTGCATTTGATACGATGCTTCTTTATAACTCATCACAGAGTAACAAGGCGGTAGCTGTATACACGTTTGGTTCACAGACCATTACGGCTGGAAACTTTACATTAACAATGCCATCTAACACGACTACAACTGCATTAGTTCGTTTGTCTACAACTTAAAGGTAGTGTATGGCTCTGCAAGTAGCTGATAGAGTCCAGGTTAACAGTACATCGTATACGACAAGTAGTTTTACGCTTGGGTCTGCGCTTACTGGTTTTCAAAGTTTTACTGCTTTAACCAGCGGTAATACGACCTATTACGCCGCAACGGATACGGTTGGTAACTGGGAGGTGGGCTACGGCACATATACGACTGGCGCTCTTGCCAGGACAACGATACTGGCTTCTAGCAATTCTGGATCGGTGGTTACGTTTAGTGGTACGGTTTCTATATTTATTACTTACCCCGCTGAAAAAGTTGTAATACAAGATACAAACGGCAACGTTAATATATTAACTTATGTATCTAATGCTACTACTACGATTGGTACGTTAAATGTAGGAACGAGCGGGTATAGTGTTTCTACTACTGGTCAGCTTGCAACTTTTTACGGCACAGATACCACTTGGTCAAATGTAGTTTTACAGAATAATAATGGTGGAAATACATCTTATGCTTCCTATGTAACTACTGCAAATAACTATTCATCCGTCTATATGGAGATGGGAACAAACAGTTCCACTTATAGTTATTCAGCGGCGGGATACGGAAATAATGCGGCTAATGCCGCAAACGCTAACTTTGTTGAGTCAGTTGGTTCCGATTTAGTACTAACAACATATGGTTCAAATGCAATTCATTTTGTTGTCAACTCAGGTAATACGGGCACAACAACTGATTCTTTAACCATTAGTACGGCTGGTAACGTCACTACGCCCAACCAGTTGCAGGGGGCGGAACTTGTTGCTTCTAATGGTATATTTGTAAATAATTTAACAATAGGAACAAGTTATACAATTCCAACAGGGTATTCTGCTCATTCTGTCGGGCCTGTTACTTTGAGTAATGGCGTTTCAATAACTGTGCCTAGTGGCTCACGTTGGTTGGTGTTCTAAATGTTTGGGTACGCCGCCTTTGCCCAGTCTCCTTTTGCAACTTTAGGCACGCCCGTTGTTTATGTAGCTCTTACAGGAGTTAACGCATCTGGTCAGACGGGAATGGCATCTTCTAATCCAACAATATCTTTAACAGGTGTTAATGCGGCGGGATTAACGGGTACTTTAGCGCCATCTAATTCCGTAGGTTTAAGCGGAGTTAATGCATCAGGATTTACGGGAGCTATTACTCCTGGTACATCAATAGCAATAACAAATGTATTTGCATCTGGATTTGTTGGTAATACCACAGCCAATATCACGGTTTCAATTACAGGCGTTATTGCATCTGGTTTAACAGGTACAGTATCCCCAGTGCAACAAGTTGCACTTAGCGGGGTTTTAGCATCTGGATTTACGGGTACGGTATCGCCTAATGGTGCGGTCAATTTAAGCGGCGTATTTTCTAAGGGGCTTACGGGTACAGTTACTCCAAGTACGACTGAAGGGGAGACAGGAGACTCTGCGACTGGTAATGTTGGAACCGTAGTACCGAATTTAGTAATTACGCTGACAGGAATAAGTGCCAGTGGTTTGGTTGGGTCTATACAAACAGGTAAGTCAGCGTTTATTACTGGTGCAAGTGCGGCGGGATCGGTTGGTACTGCGGCTCATTCTACGAGTTTAACTTTAGCTGGAGTACAAGCATCTGGATCTTTAGGAGCATTAGGTTTTACATATTGGAGTGTAATTAATGACAATCAAACTCCATTGTGGCAAAATGTAGGAACTTCTCAAACACCTAATTGGACGCAAATTGATGATAGCCAAGCGCCAAATTGGACTAAGATTACATCATAGGGGTTATAAATGTCCGTAACGTATTCAACAAATTTACAGCTTGTAGAGCCCGTTGTTGGCTCCGAGTCTGGTACTTGGGGTTACGACATTAACTATGGAACTACCGATTATATTGACATAGCCATAGCTGGAACTAACAATATTACTACAGATGCGGACATTACGCTTACCCAGACGGTTGGTAATAGCTCAGGAAATAACATTGTTAGCACAACGGCGCAGTATGCTCAATTACTCTGCACTGGCGCGCGTACTGCCAATAGGAATATAAACGTACCCAATGCGAGTAAGATGTATGTGGTTAACAACTCCACAACTGGCGGGTATAGCATTACAGTTAGAGGTGTAACAGGACCAACAACTGGGGTAACAGTTTACAACGGCGAACAGGCTATTGTATTTTGGAGCACTGTGGCTGGTGACTTTATCAAAACATCTTCTTTTGGTGGTACTGCCGCATTGCTTTTGCCTGTAGGAACGACCGCACAAGAGCCTGCTAGTCCGATAGAAGGGATGATCAGATACAACTCTACTACGAAGCAATTTGAGGGCTATAGCGAGGTTGCAAGCGTACCAGGGTGGTATTCTGTAGGTGGATCAAGTATAAGCAATGACACGGCATCCACGACCGCTTATTACCCGTTATTTGCTCATGCAACAAGTGGCACTGCACAGGTTGTTTACACATCTAATACGCAGTACACATTTAAGCCTAGCACGGGCGAATTAACATCACCAGTCCATATTTCATCAAACGGCTTTATGATTAATGGTACAACCGTATCTACAAGCTATACGATAGCGTCAGGCAACAACGCATTCTCAGTCGGCCCAGTTACAGTGAATACGGGTGTATCAGTAACAGTCAGCTCAGGTCAGCGCTGGGTAGTTGTGTAATATAAAGGATTAATATGAGTTCAATTGCATCAGGAACAACGACAACGACAGGCTTAGTATATACGTCTGATACAACAGGTAATCTAGTTTTACAAACTAATGGTACGACTACTGCGGTAACAATAGATACAAGTCAAAACGTAGGTGTAGGAGTTACGACAGAAACTTGGAGTTTAGGAAAGGCAATAGAAGTTGGGAGTAATGGAAATTCTTTATGGGGAGCTGGTTCTGGAAATGTTCTTTTAGGGTCTAACTTTTATTACAACAGTGGATATAAATATGCTGCATCTTCTGTAAATGCTTCTTATTATCAGCAATATCAAGGATCTCATTTTTGGAACGTAGCTACATCTGGAACAGCGGGTAGCACTATCACATTTACCCAAGCAATGACGCTTTCGAATACTGGCATTTTAAACGTCACAGGCACAAGCTCAGGTTCAGTTCAATGTGATACTGTAACTTCTGGTGGCAATTCTGAATTTCAATTGCGTAGAGCAAACGTGGCACGTTGGTTTTTTTGGAATGAAGCCTCAACAAATCGTTTGAACATTACTCCTGCTTCGTTTGCGTCTGGCGTTTCTCTGACAGATACTGGAACATCATGGGCTGCATATTCTGATAGACGAATTAAATCCAACATTGTTGACCTTGATCTTGGACTGTCCACTGTGCTGGCAATTAAGCCCCGGCGCTATACGTTTACAGCAAACAGTACAGAAGACATTGGTTTTATTGCTCAAGAACTAAAAGAAGCATTGCCAGAAGCTGTTGTTGGGCAAGAGATTGAGTTTGATGAAGCTGACACCGACAGAGAAAAATCTGCAAAACTCTTAAGTGTTACAAGGGACACACTCATCCCTGTGTTGGTCAAAGCCATCCAAGAACTATCCGCAAAAGTAACAGCTTTAGAAGCAAAGGTAGGAGCATAACATGGCAACATACGGACAAATAAACGCTGAGAACATAACCAGTTCAACGGGTGGGGTAATAAGCCCAAACATTACATCATTGCGTAATAGGATTATTAATGGTGCGATGAGTGTAAGCCAATACAATGGAACAAGTAGTGTAAATATTGGAACATCAGGTGCTGGTTCTCAATATGCCATAGATCGTTGGAATTTTGACTTTAGCCAAGCTCCTAAACTTTCTGCACAACAAAGTACTAATGCACCGACAGGATTTTATAATTCTTTGCTTGTTACTTCTCTTGCCGCAACAACAATAGGAACAAGTGACTATTTTCAAGTTAATCAAAAAATAGAAGCATTTAATACGACAGACCTTGCATTTGGTACTGCTAATGCTCAATCTGTTACTTTATCATTTTGGGTTTATTCATCACTTACTGGATCATTTAGCGGTGCGTTAAAAAACTCTGCTCAAAGTCGTGCTTATCCATTTAGTTACACAATATCTTCTGCAAGTACTTGGACGCAAATATCAATAACTATACCTGGTGATACATCTGGCACTTGGATTGTAGGCACAAATGGAATCGGGCTTACTGTAAATTTTGACCTAGGAATTGGAACAACTTATGTTACTACTGGAGGGGCTTGGGCTTCTGGTAACTATGGTGGAGTAACTGGCTCTGTAAATTTGGCGGCAACTAATGGTGCTACATGGTATGTGACTGGTGTGCAATTAGAAAAAGGAGCACAAGCAACATCTTTTGATTATCGTCCTTATGGTACTGAGTTGGCTTTGTGTCAGAGGTATTATTTTCAAAATACTGGATTAGCCAGTACTACAACTAATTTTGGAAGTGCAACATCAATTAGTGCTACTCAAGCTTATATACAAGTTCCATTTCCTGTATCAATGAGAACTGGGCCAACAATTAGTTATGGAGGAACTGTAAATGTTAGTGATTCAAATACTTATGATTTAGCAATATCTGCAATTGTTACCAATCAAAGTAATACAAACTATGGATCTGGAAAAGTTACTACAGCATCAGGTCAAACGCTTTACAGACCTCAAACATTGTGGGTAAATTCAACAACAAGTTTCCTTGCATTTACAGCGGAGTTATAAGATGTACCAATTAGGTGAATTAAATCGTAATGAAACTAGCTCTACAGCGGTAATTCGTATTTTGGATAAAGCATGCATACCCTTTGTACCAGACAACACAGACTACCAACAATTCAAAAAAGAATTGGCAAGTGGTGTGGAATTAAAAGATGCAGAGGGCAATCAAATGACACCTGAGCAAATTACAACATTCTTGGAGACATTACCATGAGCATGGTCATTGACGGCACAAACGGTGTCACCTTTCCTAATACTACAGTTCAAACAGTAGCGGCTTTGCCTTTAACGGGCGGTCAGCTAAGTGGCAACTTAACTTTTGCATCGGGTACTAATGGAATAATATTTAACAATAGTAGTGCCGCTATAAACAGTACGCTCAATGATTATGAGACAGGGACTTGGACACCTACCGTTGGAGGAACTGCTACATACACTATTCAAAACGGAACGTACACAAAAATAGGAAATAGGGTTTATTTTTCTTTAGATGTTCAAATCAATTCTATTGGCTCAGGTTCAACAACAAGTATTACAAACTTACCTTTTACAATAGCTAACGTAGCTGGAGCTGGTGGCGGTGTATCTGTTGGTTATTACGCAAGTTTAGCAAGTTCAATTACGACTTTATATGCCAATATTGCTACAAATACTACACAAATTGTTTTTGGATATTCTAGTTCTAACGGAACTGGACAATCAGCATATCCGGGGGCTGTATTTGGTAATTCTGCAAGAATTATTTGTAACGGACACTATCAAGCAACATTTTAAGGAGTCACAATGACACTCGCATCAACAACAATTATCGACCGCACAGAAGTGCTAGAAGACGGCACTATTCAAGTACGCCAAGCAGAAGTTATCACCAAAGATGGTAATGAGATTGCAAGAAACTTTAGCCGTTGGGTAAGACACCCTGGCGATACAGAAGCTCAATCTGATCCTGCTCCAGTACCTGCAATAGCTAGTGCAGTATGGACACAAGAAGTAATATCAGCTTACCAAGCGGCACAAGCTAAACCATGAACCAACTCACCACACTATTAAAAGACAAGCACGTTCTTTGGGCGTTGTTTATTGCGGTGCTGTCCGTATTGCAGGGTTTTCTGTTTGTTTTCCCGCTGACTCCTGTTCACCAGATGTTAGTGGGCATTATAATTTCCGTGGTCGTGGTATTACTGCGATACATTGAACTTAACCAACCTACAGGGAATTAATATGCAAGAAATAAAATTA
>Ga0208253_1000521_pt1 | contig 15607 bp, 21 predicted proteins | sample CryBogCBE10Oct08_FD_184573 | JGI IMG/M metagenome (GOLD analysis project Ga0208253, IMG submission 184573) | Freshwater microbial communities from Crystal Bog, Wisconsin, USA - CBE10Oct08 (SPAdes) | ecosystem: Environmental > Aquatic > Freshwater > Lake | place: Crystal Bog, Wisconsin, USA...
GCATTCTTCCTCTTGGTGCCGATTATGGTCAAACGGAATAAATCTCCAGATCGCTCGGCCACCTGCTTTGATTAATCCTTGGGCATTTTCAATTACCTTGTGCCAGTCTGTATCTTGCCTATATAAAGAATGAGTATCAGCTAGGCCATCTAAAGCAAATCCTACCTGTACTCCAGGCAAAGCCAGTTGAGCCCACCAGGCCGGAGTACGCATACCGCCGTTGGTTGAAATGTCAATGTGCCGAACACCGCTTTCGACAAAATATCGAACTATTTCGACTGCGTCCTTGGCTAGCCCAAAATCACCAAGATTACCGTTAAACAGTATACGTTTTATTTGTTTTAAAAATTCAGGAGAGAACATTTGTTTGATATCGTCCAACCGTAATTCTGTCTCGGGATAACCATCGTTGTATTCCATTCCGCGATAATTGCGCACACACATAGGGCATCGAGCATTACATTTGGTTGATATTTCAAGTTGAAGCTGTTCTATTTCGTGTATTTTGAGCATTGAGTTAATATTTATATAGGTAAAACTAAGTTACTAAATATCATTATGATTGATATCTTGACTGTGGTTTTTCGCGATGAGTTACCTATTCTCAAAGTTCAAGCCCAAAGTGTTGATTTGTATTGTCAGGCTCTTAATTCAAGAAACATCTACGTTATTGTTAATGATGATGATAGTGTAGCTGATTTAATTGATAAAAATTGGTGGGGATCATCTGCGGCAAAAGTTACAATAATTCCAAGAAGTATATTTTCTATAGGTTATTTACATCCTGTGGGTTGGCATACTCAACAAATTTTTAAACTTTTAGGCGCCACTTTGAGTTATAACCCTTGGACATTGGTATTAGATGCCAAAACTATTTTTGTAAAACCTTTGCGACAAGAAGATTTAATAGCATCAAATACTGTATCTCGGCAGTACCAAATGCCCATAGGTGATAACTATAGTTGGGACAAGTGCCGTCAATTTTACGGCAGTTTATTTGATATAGAAATTACAACTGCTCTTTCTCCCGGCGGCGTTCCTTTTCTTTTTAATAATAATATCATAAGAGAAATGATCTGCGATGTCAGTAAACGCATTGACCGTACATTTACCGAATGGTTTCAAATACACTTTCCGTCAGAATTCATGTTATACAATGCCTATTTACAATATAAGTATGGCATAAAAAATGTGACAGATGGTACTATCCAGCAACCTTACGAAGTTTATAATATTTGCCATTCGCAATTTGATAACTACAACAGCATAATTAATTCTGCCATAGCTGACTCTAATTTATTAACATTAAGCGTTCATCGAAATACCTGGACAAGATTGTCTATAGACCAAAAAGAAATTTTTATTAATTTTTTAGTATCAAAAAATATTTTTAGTGCCAAGGAATTATTGTGAAGGCATTGGCTATGGTGGCGCACCCAGATGACTGTATTATATTTGCATCAGGATTTATAAACCAATACAAAGACTTTAATTGGACTATCTGTTACTTAACCTATAAAGACGGTGACCCGCGTGCTGTAGAAATATCTAATTTTTGGAGCAAACGTAATATTGCAACTAAGTTTTTAGGATACACCGATAACTATAAGGACTTAGAAGAAGGAGTAATAACACATTTCGATACTGTGGCGGCAACTGAATCAATTAAAAAAGTTATTAAGGATTATGATTTAGTAGTAACACACCACCACAATGGTGACTACGGTCACGTACATCATAAGTTTGTTTGTGAAGTAGTATGTGCCAACCATACCCATGTAGTAACTTTTGCGCAGGCCCATAACAGCAATGTTAAATATACTCTAGATTTAAACTTTGGATCGTTAGATGAAATTCCACTACATCGCGATGTAGTTAGCGGATTTGGTTTGGAAAAATACTATTGTGTAAGCGAGCGAGTTAAAAAAATATTATGACAAAAAAATTAATGGTTGCCGGTTGCAGTTTTTCTGCTGTAAGTCGAGAACTACCGGGAACTGCCTGGAGCGAATTACTTGCTAAAAAATTAGGATGGGAGCTGGTTAACCTAGCTAGACAAGGATGCAGTAACGGCGGTATACGAATTCAAATAGATGAAATCCGCAGGCAACGGCCAGACTTTGCTGTAGTCAGTGCTACATTTTGGGATCGCATGGAAATTCCGGCCGGTGCCGCACCTTATGATTGGAACATAAAACGCGGACATTGGGCGCCACCACTACAAACTCATTTACAAGATCGCACCATAAAGAACGGCTACGATCGCAAAGATGGTATTAATAATGTTAACTACGGCAACAATAATTATAATATGATATGCGAAACTATTTTTAGTTTAGCAGAAAACTACGAGCATCCCTATAGATCAAACAAAATTGATAAAAATACACAAAAAGGTATACGTGCCTGGATTGATAGTATATACGATAGCGAGTGGAAGAAACAACAGGACGAATGGATCATTAGTCAAGGGCTAGTCCAAATGTATTGTGATGACATTAAATTTTTATTTTTGCCAAATTTATTATGGCCCTTTGATCCCGACAATCATCCTGCTTGTCGAGCTGATATACCCAAAATTGTACCCGATGAATATTTACAGTTAGATTACAATCGTGTACCATCTGCAGCTTGCCATGCTCATCCTTGTGATAGTAACGATGACCCCGGATATCACGGGGATCTAACCAGTCAAGAATTAATTGCTGAGTGGTATTATGATCACATTGCCAAAATGGTTGATCTTTGATAAATAGTTTTGTATAATAATTAAATATGACAAACTATATTAATCAACTCTTGGAAGCAACATTACTAGTATCCTTAAATTGGATTCTTGTATGCTTATGGGCGAAGGGTTCTGAATAGTTGGTTTATTTTAATCACTAATTAAGAGCCCTGGTACTAATAACACCGGGGCTTTTTTATTGTAGAAAGGAGAAAGTATGAGCAACATTAACTATGACAAACTGAACGACAAAATCGTAAATCAAGCCTATAGATATGCTGGTCTTACCAAGGATCAGGTTGCTGCTCTCTACGAAGCCAAAATAGCCAGGGCGCAGGCCCTGCTTGAGGCTAGAGAGCAAGTTTATCATCAGATTGAAGATTGACAAAATAGCAATTTATTGTTATAATGTATATTAAGCTCTCGTCGTCTAGAGGCCTAGGACATCGCCCTTTCACGGCGAGTACACGAGTTCGAATCTCGTCGAGAGCGCCACTTAAAGGTTATAATGAGTTTACCATGTTACAAATTAAGTATTGATTTATCAGGCGCATTTGTGAACGGATTTGTTGAACGTATTTTGACAGAGAAAAATCCGCTCAAGTTTATTGATATTAAAAATGCTGAATATTTCAATCAAGATTGGGTTGATAAGATACTTAATCAATACCGTTTGCCTATTATAGGAGCAGAAGTCTTTTACCGCTCTAGAAATGAACAGTTTGATATTCATATGGATAGTACTAGAGATCCCGATCGTCTTCCGTCGGCTGCTTTTAATATAGTTTTACATGGCGGTAAAGAATCTAGTATGATATGGTATGCTATGCCTAATGAAAAACCAACACTAGACAGATATGTAAATCCCTATTGGAAATGGAACAAGACAGTTAAGTTTATCGAGATTTACAGAGATAGTGTAACAGAATTTAGTATACTTAGAATTGATCTGCCGCACGCCATAGAAAACACCGAAGAACGTGTTTGTGTAAGTTTTAGAGTACCTAGAGATTTTTTTGAATCTTGGGAACAGGCAGTCGAATATGTAAAACCGTACATTGTATAGAAAGTAACGTATGCCAGCAGTATTTTTAGTTAGCGATACACATTTTGGGCACGCAGGTGTGTGTCGCTTCACAAACCCCGATACCGGCGAGAAGTTACGGCCGTGGGACTCTGCCGAAGAAATGGACGAGGAGATGGTCCGTCGCTGGAATGAACGTGTCAGCCCTAACGACAAAGTATATCATTTAGGAGATGTTGTTATGAGTCGTAAAGCATTGCCAATAATGTCTAGACTCAATGGTGATAAGGTGCTGATCCGCGGTAACCACGATATATTCCCCGATGAGGATTATCGCAAATATTTCCGCAGTCTACGTGGTGTACACGTTATGAATGGCATGATACTAAGTCATATTCCTATCCACTCAGAGTCTTTGGGTAGATTTGGAGTAAACATCCACGGCCATCTACATGGCAGTCGCGTCATGCAACACGCCGAAACCGCGCATGAATTTATTAGTCGCGGCACAATGAAATGGATTGATACTCGTTATCATTGCGTATGCGTAGAACAAACAGATTTTGCTCCTATTTTGCTCGAAGATGTAATTAAACGAATTCGGGCAGAAGGCGGTACTGTTGGTTTCAAGAATGGTAACGGTCCTGCTTGACGCGGGATTATAATTAGTATATAATAGTAGCTAACAAGGAGAAACCATGGCAAAACCACAACAGACCGCAACAGAATTAAGTCGTACATTATCAGGGCAATGGACCAAAAGCGAAAAACGCGAAGAGGCTAGTCGTCAAATTATGGCCGCAAAACGTCGCACACATGAAATTATTAAAGCAATTAAACAAGCTACATTTTTATCTAAGTAAGGAAAAACAATGATTGATACTACTCGTGTCGTAAACGAAATTCAACAAGATGGATCAACCGTGCTACGTTATAAACTTGACAAAAACTATGATGCTCATTCCGTAGAAGGTCGGTGTGGTGGCCGAGCTGCTGAAATGATTGGTACACGTTATGACGCTGTAATTATTGCTGCCAATCGTGTTCGCGAATTAAATCGCGGCGATGCTCCTAAGGTTGTCCGCCGCCATGGCAATCGTGTTACGGCTGTTCAAGAAATTGAACAAGGACTGGTAGGTTACGAGATTTTTGCTAAAACTTACAAAAGCTCCAATCGTCGTGTAGGCTACGACAAGTAAAATTCCCATGCAAGTAAGGTTGTAGAGGATATTCCCCGATAGCTCAGTCGGTAGAGCAGCAGACTGTTAATCTGTTGGTCCCTGGTTCAAGTCCAGCCTGGGGAGCCAGAGTATACCTGAGTAGCAAGTAAAATTAAAGTTAATTATTGTGAAATATATTTTTGTAAATTTTTTACCAGGAGCAGCGGGCAATTTTTTTAGTAGATGTTTAAATTTACTAGATAATGCCTATTGTTTGGCTGACCGAGATAGTAAATTTATTCCTCATACAATAGATGACAAAATAAAATTATTAAGTTATAATTCTATTAATGATAAAGATTTTGATAATCGAATTTGGCGTGAGTTTGAACATAAAACGGCACATTACAGCAACTATCAGGAGCATCATAATTTACCAGCAAATTCATATAGCATTTGGTTACAGCATAATAAAAAAGATACAGAAAAACTAGCAGGACCAGATGATAGTGTCTATCTTTTTTACATAGATTCAACCGAGGCATTTGAATGGACTATTATGAATGCCTTCTATAAAAACAGTTACTTAGATGTTGACTGGTTTATTCTTGGAAAACAACTGCTCAATGATAATTCTGTTTATAAAATCAATTTGAAAAATATTATTAGTAATGAGGAAGGATTTTTGAATGAATTTTATAAGGTTTGTAATATTATAAATCATAACATAAAAGATTTTGAATTGGCCGCGGTAAAAAAATTATATAATGAGTGGCGAAAAACTATACTTGATTACGACAATATTCCAAAATTTAAAAATAAAATAGGTTTTTTATTGTAGTAACAACTTACGACTTGTTAAGCGCAGGTAGAAGTCAAACTTATGCAAAATAAAATATACATAGTCTTTTCTCCAGGTAGAACTGGTAGTCACATAATTCTTGAAGCTTTAACCGGAGGATATAATCAAGTCGGCGGTTTATGCAATGCTCGTCCATACTGGCATCCTTTCAGTCAAGGTACGTTTACATTAGATAACAATATAGTAATTCATACACATAAACTTAGTGTTATCGACGAATTAAAGTTGAACCCCAATGATATAATATTAATTCTAAGTACAAGGAAAGATATTTTTGCTCAGGCAATGAGCCAGTTTGTAGCAATGGCATCCGGTGAGTGGAATGGAAAGGATTACTCCGATAAACCGGCTGAACCTGTAACAGTTTCTAAAGAAGACTTTATAAAACTTGTTAACACTTATAAATCTTGGCCCGGAAGAATTTTATCTAAATATATAGAATTTAAAAAAATAGTATCAATTGATTACGACGATGTTGTAGCCACCGGTGGAATCAAACATATTGCTCAAATATTAGAGATTGATTATAATGATCAACTGGTAGGCCCAATAGAAAGAAAAAGCCCACATTCATACAAAGACTGGATTTTAAATTGGCAGGAATTGTACGAAGAATACTGCAAAATTAATTGACAGATTAAATGTAATATCATATAATAGTTGTTATATTGGAGAGCTGGCCGAGCGGTCGAAGGCACCCGCCTACTAAGCGGGCATGGATCTAAACAGTCCATCTGGGGTTCGAATCCCTAGCTCTCCGCCAAAGTTGCGAGTGTGATGAAACAGGTAGACATTCAAGACTTAAAATCTTGTGGCGAATAGCCGTGCCGGTTCGATTCCGGCCACTCGTACCAAACTAGTGAGCTATAGTGTAATTGGCAACACTACAGATTTTGATTCTGTCATTCTAGGTTCGAGTCCTAGTAGCTCTGCCATTATAATTTGGATAAAAAATATTCGGCTATTAATTTATTAGGTTCAACACCTAAGTGCACAAGATCTCGGGCAAGTTGTTCAGTTTTTTCAATATTAAAAAATTTTTCATGTAAAAACTTAATATCGTGTTGCGAACATATCTGTTGAAGAGCCAATAAATTTTTTAGATAATTCATATCGGTATTAGTTTTGTTAGTTACCCACTCCTTATAATAGACAGAATTATTATAAAAATTATTATACACACCAATATCTTCAATCGTATTAGCTGTGTGTAATTCAGTTCTAGCAGTATTGGTAGAAAGAAAAATCACCAATTTTGGTTGTAACTGGGGGATCCAGTGATGACCCAACCGAAAAGCTGTATCATTTGATGCGCCGCCGATACCAAGATTATATCTTTTGACATTTAACCTGGTGCTAACCATGTGAGACCAAGTAGATTCTACTGGTAATCCAACTCCTACAGTATGACTGCATCCCAAAAATACTATGCCTGGTTCATACGAAAAATCATCGCTTCTAAATCCGTAACTGTTGAATTTGTAAGTAATATCTGCATCGATCCAATTGCATTTTTTGAGTAAATCACGCTTGGTGTTTAAATTATCAAGGTATCTTTTTTCAGTGTCCATTGGCAGCCAACTTAGTGTTTGATTGGCATATTTTGAGTATTGATGTATAATATCTTTAAACATTCTATACTTAGTTAAGAAGTTTAGACAGTCACAAATACACTAATAAGTAATGCGTAAAAATGAAAAATCATGCCTTAATATTTTCTTCCCGAGCATATCCACACGAACGAAGCTCAGGAGCCCATCGTATAGCTACCTATTTAAGGGCTAACGGATGGGATATAGAAGTAATTGACTTTGCAGCCCATTGGGATATAGAAAACCTTAAACAGTTAGTCCAACAGCGCACAAATAAAAATACAGTATTTTACGGATTCAGTACATTTTTTAACTTTTGGAATGATACTTTGTCTAGTTTAACAGCTTGGATGAAAGTAACATATCCTGAAGTGAAAACAATCTTAGGTGGGCAAAATGTAAATTTAACTAAGGCTACAGATATTAATTATTGGGTAGATAGCTATGGTGAAGTGGCTATGCTGGAGCTCGCAAAAAGTTTGGCAGGTAATACTCCGCAAGGTTTAAAATTTGATATTGATAATTTTGGGTCTAAAAAATTAATTAAAGCACTACACTCATATCCTGCTTACGAGCTAGACTCTTATAAAATTACAATGGAGAAGCGCGATTTTGTTAAAGACTATGAGTGGCTAACTGTCGAGTTTAGTCGCGGATGTAAATTTAAGTGCGATTTTTGTAACTTTCCTATTTTAGGAGTAAAAAAAGATATTAGCCGCACAGCAGAAGATTTTGAATCCGAGATGAGGTACAACTACGATACATTTGGTGTGACAAATTATTATGTGGCGGATGAAACATTTAATGATAGGCGAGAAAAAATTATTAAATTTGCCAACGTTGCTGAGCGGTTGCCATTTCGACCTTTTTTCAGCGGTTTCATTAGAGCCGATCTAATGGTGAAACAAAAAGATACATGGGAACATTTATCTAGGTTAAATTTTGGTGGGCAATATTATGGAATAGAATCTTTCAACCACCAAAGTTGTAAAATAATTGGAAAGGGAATGAATCCCGATCTAATAAAAGAGGGCTTACTAGACATTAAAAAATATATGTCCTCTAGAGGATTTTACAGAGGAACCATTAGTCTTATTGTAGGATTGCCTTATGATACTCCTCAGCAATGGAACGAAACTACGCAGTGGATGGAAGAGAATTGGCAGAATGAATCTGCTGTCATATTTCCACTTGATGTTCAAGATTTAAAAGACCACGATCAATCAAATTATACAAATGTAAGCGATTTTAGTAAAAATTTAAAAAAGTATGGCTTACGAGAAATGAAAATTGAATCTAGTAAGTATGGAGATTTTGATTATTTTTTTAATTGGCGGAACGGCAATTGGTATGATGGAGATTTTATGTGGGAGCACGATACTATGAACATTATCGAAGCTCGAGAGATTTCTAAAAAAATGCAAGACATAGTTTCAAACTATCGAGTTGATGCCTGGCAACTAGGAATTCCTGACTGGAACGCTCAGAAAAAAAGTCAAAATTTTTCTCTAGAATCAACCTACAACAAAGGACAGGGAGCGCCTGCTCGTTCAATCACAGCTAAATTTATAAAACAATATACTACAGACAAGTTAAACATATAAAATTAATGGAAAACATTAACAATAAATAGTGGGTAAGGAAGGTTCATATGCAAAATATCTATAGAGGTAGGGAGTTTAAATTCTATAATGAATTTATGGAATTAAGAAATGGCCTCCTCGAAGATTTTTTAAAAATACACGCTGAATTTTCCAATTTACAATTACCACCTGCTGACATGGCAAAATATTTTCCAGGGTCAATTGGTATTGCGTTAAAATATGATACAAATAATATGGAAAATTATCTAACCAGTTTAGTTGATAGCGATTGCCTTGCTGTTGATGTTAAATCAAATTACCCAACTGCTTATGAACATATTCTCAAAAAATTTCCCGAATGTATAATTGCCAGCTATAATGTATTAAAAAAACACAGCATTATAAAACGACATACCGACACAGAAAACCGTACAAATAAATATATAAAAATCCATATTCCTTTAATTATACCCGAGGGCGATGTTGGGTTTGAAGTTGATGGTGAGATTGTCGATTGGACCAATTTGTTTGCTTTTGATGATCAAAAAGTGCATAGTGCCTGGAATAAAACTAACCAAGATCGATTGGTTTTTGTAATTTCGCTTCCTCGTGTTGTTTGTGGAATACCGGCCGGTATTCCGTGGTCTAAAGATAATGAAGAGACAATAAGTGAATTTTTGAAAACAGCAATCGCTAATTAATATGGAAAATATCTACTGTCAAAATTTAGAGTTCAATTGGATGATCGATACGACTCCGTTGGATAAAATTCGTAATAACTATACTGATACCAACAATCTCAATATATTCTTTCTTGCCTTAGAAGATATAGATAAAAATTTGTTAGCATTTGTAGATTCTATGGGACTAAACATAGAACACGCAGAAATATTTTATACTCCACCTAACACCAAAGCATGGATTCATGTCGATAATGACGAATTTGGCACTAATCGGTGTAAACTAAATTGGGTATTTGGAGGCAAAGGCAGTACAATGGAATGGTGGTGGCCAAAAGATGAAAAAGCTCCTCTAAGACATAAAATAACTAAAATAGGAACAAAGTATATCTCATTTGATTATACAGAATGTAACAAAATTTATTCGGCTGAGGTTGGTGTTCCATCTTTGGTCAATACCGGAGTGCCGCACTCAGTTAATAATTCTAGCGACCAAGGCCGATGGTGTATGAGTTTTAATTTGTATTATTGCAATAGTAAAGAAACAATTACGTGGCAAGATGCCGCTGAAAAATTTAAAGATTTTTTAACTTAATAAATACACAATATGAAAATAACTAAAATACCTGGACTTGGACGATTTGGTGTCTTTATTGACGACCTAGACTTTAAAAATCTCTCACACGAAGAGTGGATGGAAATTGGTCGCTTGCATTTAAATAGTCTGGTCACAATTATTCGCAATGCTAATATAACCCCGATCGAATACACTCATTGGATGGCTAAATGGGGCACGCAACGTGATTTAATTTACTACAGGCTTGAAAAAAAATATAACATTTTTTATTCTAAATTAGTTCCTATGGTTTTAGCCGACGATCCATCGATTGACGAAGAGGATAAGTTGTTTATACGTTCTGCTTTAAGAATGGGGTTGAAAGATGACAAAGGGGCCAATACTACAGCGTTACAAGTTACAGGCAAACGTGATGAAAATGGAAATCCCTTAGGTATGTTTGCTGAAGGCGAGTTACTATGGCATAGTAATGAATCCGGAAACTTATGTTTTACTCCAGCGGTATCATTATTAGCGAACGAAGGTGTTATTGGTAGTGCTACTGGATTCCTAACTACTACTGATTGGTACGAGCAGCAATCAGAAGCATTTCGTAGCGAATTAGACGAAATGATTCTTGTGCATAAATTTACGCCTGGAAAAATTAATCCTGGCCTTAGACAAGAACAAGATTTTATGATGTACAAAAATATGTGTCCTGAAGATGGTTCCGAAATACCTATGGTTATTACTAGTCCTGGTGGTATCCGTGGATTACACTATAGCATCAATACAGTAGATTATATTAAAGGAATGAGCCGCGAGGAATCTCAAAAGATTTTTGATCGTATCAATAAAGAATTATTTGTTGAAGAATTTATCTATGATCACTGGTATCAAAACGACAATGATTTATGCTTATTTGATAATTCCATAACATTACACAGGCGCTTAGGTGGTATAACTAATCGTATGTGTTATCGCATACAATATGACTATGAAGATATATTGGATCAGCCCTATGACCCATATAGTATAGAGCCTTACAAAACTATGTATCGAGACCAAATTACCGATTTAGTTTCAACATTAAATAGAAAACGTTATAAACTACCTGCGTAATTTTTCCTCTGCACTATAATGTAATAAGTAATCAAACAAAGGAAATATATCATGGCAAAAAAAACTCTACAACGCAAAAAACCTGGCTACACTCGTAACGGTGAGGTTAAAATTGTTAGTCTCAACACTACGCAATTAACAGAATTATTAAACAAAACAAGTAAGAAAAAAATTCAGGCAAAAATTAATCGTAGACTTACTGATTTAGGTTATGTTGCCCCTGCGGCACCAGTACAAGAAGCAGTAGCAGAGTAGTTGAAATAATGCCCCTGTAGCTCAGCGGCAGAGCAACTGCTTTGTAAGCAGAAGGTCCGCGGTTCAATCCCGTGCGGGGGCACCAAAAAGGAACAATATGTCAAAACTATCAGATACACTTAAAGCAGCAATGGATAAGAAGAAGGGGATTCACCATCCTGATTCGGGCGACGCACCCGCGGTAGAGAAAAAAGCCAAAAAAACTGCGGCGCCTGTAATTGGCAAAAAACCTCCAACACGATCAGCCGGTCGCGGTCGATAAATCGTAATATGTCTATTTTAGTTCCTCGCACCAATACATACTACTGGCTTAGGGCTATCATAGTATCTACCATGTTAGGTTTAGGTGCTTGGCAAGCTGTTGAAATATTTAAAAACTTTTCTGAACAATGGTATTGGTTAATAGTAGCAACAGTTTATACTATAACTATCAACGAAACATTTACACATAGAACGTGCGGACATAAAATGTTTGACGTTAATGTTAAATCTATCTGGTACAAAATATTAACATTTTTATCATCAGTTGATCAAGCGCATGGTCCAGTTAGAACTCATGCAATTTGGCATTTGTCACATCACAAATACGCCGACCAAGGAAATTTTGATAATGTAAATGCTAAGGTTTTTTGGTATGGCGATGCGTGGATTTTACCCTTTGGATTTTTAGGAAAAAAGGCTGACATACCTGATAAAACTGAACTTATTGGGCGAGCACATAATACCTTTCGTGAAATCATTGAGGATCCGTGGACTATGTTTTGTGAAAAACACATAATAAGTATTTCGGTATTGAGCCAGTTAGTTTTATATTTTGCTTGTCCGACTATATTGTTTAAGGTATTGTTACTAGGAAGATTTATAATGACAGTTGGTATGATCGGAGCAGGCATAGCACATTTACAACGCATACCACTTACATATAGAAATTTTAATACTCCTGATATGAGTAATAATAATTTAATTTTACATTATTTATTTTTAGGTATCTTTGGTGGGTTACTACAAAATAATCATCATGGTAAACCTAATGCGCTTAACATGGGTGCTAAGTGGTGGGAAATTGATACTAGTACACCAATTGCGTATCTGTTAAAATTTTTAATGGAAAAGAAAAAGATAGTTCGTTAGTAGTTAAGGCAGACCGGTAACCAAATTCTGCCTCCGCTGACCCGAAAACCGGATGGGCTGGGCTCACGGGGTTTGTTGGTTTTCCTGACACATGAAAAACCAACACTAAATAATAACGCAACGCCGGGTTCTTCCGACGTCGGATCTCCAAGACGCTTGACATAGCTATGTCTTTACTGTATTATTAATACAGAACGCCAACCGTAATAGACACTTCTAGTCTAAAGCAATTATTAAACAATCGAGGTTTATATAAATGCAAAAATTCAACGAACAATATTTAAGAACACTTGCTAAAGTTGTCAGCTGGCGACTTGTTCAAATTATTATTTTTACTGTCAACACCTACATTATTACGGGTAACTTAACATTAGGATTTCAATTAGCTGGTATTGGATTAGTTATTAATAGTATTCTATATTGGGCACATGAACGGCTATGGAATAAAGCCGACTGGGGTCGTGTTTCTAATCAAAGTAAAATATTTTCTGAACAGCAATTTCGTGCTATAAACAAAATGATAACATGGAAAATTCTTATGATTATCAGTCTTTACCTAATTGCGTTTATTTCAACTAGTAATTCAAAAGTTAGCTTTAGTATTATGTCTAGTATAATACTTGTTAATTTTTTTGCTTTCTGGTTACACGAACGTATTTGGAATAGTATTAAATGGGGTAAGCAAAACTTTGTTTTATAATAGAGATCAGCTTGGATTTTATCATATAGGCGTCGCCTATTGTAGTAGAATTTTTCTACAATCATTTAAATTTAAATTATAATATGGAATACCCTGACAAACTTGGTGTATATCGCGTCGGCGATTTTAAATTCTATAGTAAGCTAGAAGCTATCGAAATGCACGCTAAAACAGGCATACACCCTCATTGGGATTTTAATGAAGCTGTTTTTAGCAGCTACGATTGGACCATCGAACCGCAAGAAAGCATTGCTGAATTATATCGTCGTAGGGCTCAACAGTTACGAGAAAAATACGATTATATTGTATTAATGTTTAGTGGCGGAGCAGATAGTGTTGAAGTACTACAATCTTTTGTAGATAATGATATCAAGTTAGATGAAGCTGTGTCCTTTATGAGTTATAATGCTACAGGCGACAAAGATCAATTTTTTAATTCTGAATTTTTTCGTGTATCAGTGCCAATGATACAACAATTAAAAACTCAGCATTCGTGGTTAAAACATAGGGTTATAGATCTTACAGACTTTATTGTCGATTATTATAACAAAGATCAAAATAAATTTGATTGGATTTACGAAATGAATATGTGTTTAGGCCCAAATAATGCGTGTAGAGAAAGTCTACCTTTAAAAATTAAAGATTGGGCCGACATTATCAATTCTGGTAAAAAATTCTGTGCATTATGGGGTCACGACAAACCAAGAGTAACTCACGAACATGGGCAATTTCTATTTAAATTTATCGACTTTGTTGATAGTGCAGCGACTGTTAAAAGTATGTCCGGGCAACAACCATATACTGATGAATTATTTTACTGGACTCCTGATCTTCCTGAACTGTTAATTAAACAAGGGCATATAATTAAAAATTATTTGTCACTACCTAATATAGATAGGTTGCCATTTGTTAGCAAAGAAAAAAGCGATCTTGCTTATCGGCAACTTAATAATACAAAATATTGGCTTAGCAACCACGGCGTTCATACGTTAATATACCCATCTTGGAACATTAATACTTTTAGTGCCGGCAAGGCATCGAGTCCAATCTTTACAGAAAGAGATCAGTGGTTTTTTAATTTAAATGACGAGCATACTATAAAAAAGAATTGGCATACTGGGCTAGATAAATTATGGAAGACCGTTCCAGATTATTGGAAAAATGCTCCTACTAATATGCGGCAAGGATTAAAAGCGTGTTGGAGTAAGGATTACCTATTAGGAGAGTTTCTTGATTAAAAAAAATTTATTATACTTTTAATACTCGTATCAAATTGTGCCATTGCCAAAGATATTCGTCTAGTTGTTGTTTTTCAAACCCTACTAAAAATACAGATCAATTATTAAAAATTAAATTAGCATTATCTAAAATATTATCAGATCCACAGACAGTTAAATTATTAAAATCAAACAGGATTATTTTATCAAACAATATAAAACTTCCTGTAGATTTTTAATCTTAGAACGATCTAAATATCAACAACTAATTGAAAAATTAAATATACATCCAGATTGACAAACTTTATGAATTAAGCTATAATAGCTGTATATGCTTAAAAATATGGATATTCAAACCGCTTGCGACGCTATCTATGCGTTTGCCAACGCCAATCAAGTAGACGAATTAACCGGAATCGAGTATATGGTCAAGTATTATGCTCAATTATCGCCTCGCGAACGCCTTGCATTACAGGTTTTTATGGCAGAAACTAAGGAAAAAGCATAGGTTGACAGAAAAATCGTCTTTTAGTACAATAGTAGCATAGTTGTTAATTTAATCGTAGTTTAATTTATAAAGGAAACACAGCCCATGTCAGAATCTAGACAAATTACGTCGGTACAAGCCCGCCGTAGCCTGTTGAAGGCATTTAAACATAAACGTCCCTTATTCCTCTGGGGCCCTCCTGGAATCGGTAAATCTGAACTAGTAGCCGACATTACACAAGAACTTGGTGGCTACATGATTGATCTTCGGTTAGGTCAAATGGAGCCGACGGACATTCGCGGTATTCCATTTTACAATAAAGATTTAGGTAAGATGGATTGGGCGGCGCCAATCGATTTACCCGATGATGAATTTGCTAGCCAGTATCCAATTGTCGTGTTATTCTTAGACGAAATGAATAGCTCTGCGCCATCGGTTCAAGCTGCGGCCTATCAGCTAATTTTGAATCGTCGAGTAGGCAAATACAAGTTACCCGAAAACGTTGTCTTG